>ERZ824488.348-NODE-348-length-62855-cov-17.172707_pt1 | contig 62855 bp, 52 predicted proteins | sample MGYA00519936_ERZ824488 | MGnify/ENA primary metagenome ERZ824488 (study PRJEB31778, sample SAMEA3449153) | human gut metagenome | biome: human gut; feature: human-associated habitat; material: faeces | place: United Kingdom | collected 2010/2012 ... | reverse complement strand
GCTATGCCGAATATGCACGGGCAGTTCTTTTTTGCGCCCGTTGTGATAAACAACAATCCTGCTCTTATCGGGCTTATACGACGCAGTAAAGTAATAACCTCTTCTCCTCAAGATACGGAGCTTCTGCGAGTCATAAAGGAGACCCCGATAGAACTGCTGCTCGGCCCCGGTACTGATGACCAGGCTGATGTTAGGCTTCCCACTGGCAGTATAAGTGAAGTAGAAGCATCCGATGCCGCCGATACTCCTTCCCCGTCTCACCGTCCGGACGTGGTTTTCCCTGCGGAGGATGCCGCAGAAAAGATGGAAACCAAAGCGGAAAAAGAGAAAGGAGGAAGAAGGCTGGTCTCGGTTACACCCATCCCCCGCCCCCAGGAGGATGGATTAAAAGAGAATGTGGCTACTATGTCCGTCAAGATGGCGGTCAATGCCGTTGAAGCAGCGTCACAGTCTACCGCAGCAAAAGAGGCAAACGGAAGAAATACATCCGATGAGAGTTCTTTTTCTCCGGCTGCCTCTGCTGTAAGAATGGAATCCCGCAGGTCGGAAGAAGGAAACAAAAAGGCTGTCGCAAGTGGTGCGGCGGTTAACCAGTCAGATTTACAGCGGACGGCTGTCGTGAGCCATGGAAGCAACAGAGGCGCTTCCCCTGCCCCACGCAGAACGGCGCCTGAGAGGGAGTATAACGAACCGCAGCGGGCACGCGAAGCAAGAAGGTCATATAGCGAAGAAGTAAACATAAATACCAGATACGGCACTGCTTCGGCCGCAAGAGGGAATATGAGCCGGCGCGAAGAGGAAAACAGGAGACAGGAGGAAGAAAGGCGCGAGCAGCGGGCTCGACAGAGAGCCGCCGGCGCGAGAAGCCGGAAAAATGTGGAGCCGCAGAAGAACCCAAATGAGGATTCGTACTATGATGACATACTACCCATAGACGGCGGTGCGCCTAAGAAGGAGATGAACAAGGAACTGCTTCTGAAGGCAGGAGCTATTGTAATAGGAGCGGGCATTGTAATATTCGTAGTGCTCGTACTTCTGCCGAAGATAATGTAGCTCCCCCCCTTCCCCTCCCCCTCCACTGATAAGGAAAGGAATGGAAATGGAAGAGAGCAAGACACAAAAAAGAAAAAAAAGAAGGGCACACAGGAGAGCGAGAAATATAAGGATATTCGCTTGCTATTTCCTCATTACTGTTTGTGTTGTCACTGCCGCAACTTCCGGATACCAGGTTGTCAAGTTTTATGCACAGACCAGTCAGGAACAGAGGGAATATAAGGATTTGACCGAGGACGTGCAGGAAAGGGAAACAAGCCTTGAATCGGAGCTGTACCGGGAAAGTCGTTTTATAGAAGGGACGCCGGCGCCGGAAGGCTCTTCTGGCGCCGAGGATGATTCATGGTGGCTTTTAACGCCTATTACCGATGACGATTACGATGCCGGAGACCCAACGGTGCCATACGTGCAGATGGTCTTGAAACCGCTTGGCGAAGGAGATGCGACCGGAGATATTACAATAGATGATTTGGTAAACACCGCTGATAATGGGACGTTTCGGCAAGCCGCAGACAGCCAGGGAGGGGCTTCCTCCGGCGGCAGAAAGAATAATACGGATAATTCGGAATCAGCAACGTCGCCAAAGAAGAGTCCTACGATAAGCAATTATAGCGGCGGGATGGGTATAGATTTTCAAAATCTATATAACAAGAATTCCGATATAGTCGGATGGATTCGCATCTCTGGTACAGTAGTAGATTATCCAGTCGTGCAAGCGTCAAACAATGAATATTACCTTAAGAGGTCTTTCAGCAAGGCATCCTCTTCCTCCGGCTGCTTATTTGTAGACTTCACGAACAAGGTGCCGAGTGATAAAAACATAGTTATCTACGGTCACAATATGGGTAGTGGAAAGACAACTATGTTTTCTACTCTCTTGAAATACTACGACGAAAACTACTTTAAAAAGCATCCGAGCATACAGCTTGATATGTTGGATGGAGCGGGAACCTGGCAGATATTTGCCGCATTTATGTTCAACGTTGCCGATATAGAGAAGTTCAACTATTCACAGCATAACTTTGGCAGTGAGGCCGAGTTCAACGACTTCATCAGCAAGGCAAAGTCGTACACGGGATACAATACGGGGGTGAACGTTTCCTACGGGGACCATATAATAACCCTTTCTACATGCGATCGGCAGATGTACGGTAAACAGGGGCGCTGCGTTGTGATGGCAAAGTATGTCGGAGGCGGACTTTATTAGAGTTGAAGGAGCATATACCGTTACCGAAGAAAAGGAGAAAACCATGATAAAAATGTTTGAAACATGGATATATGGAAAAGATGGAAAAAGGGCAATAGAAAAAGACCCTTATCTTGAGAGCTGCATGAGGAATCACGTCTTCATTGCGGCGGGGACGCTTGTAGGCTTTATGTTCGCTGCCTTTATCTTTAAAATGTGGACATTTGCGTTGATAGGACTGTTTTGTGCATTGTACTTTCTGTGGTTGTATTTCTCGACCATGAGAATAGTAAGGCAGGGTCTTTATGAATGCAGGGAAGGACGCCTTATTAACGTCGAAAAGGGCGGATATAGACGACAGTTGTGCTTTTGCGTCATTCTGTGTGACAACGGGACAAAATACGAAGTGTCACAACCCAGTCAGAAGATTAAAAAGTGGATAGGTGCGAAAGAAACAGGAGCTCGGGTAAGGCTTTATTACCCGTCAAGCGCTCTTGTGCGCGAAAAAGATGGGAATATGGTGCTTTATAACATACTTTGTTTGGCGCTCCTCACGCCTAAAGCCGAGGATTCTCGGTTCGCTGACCGCAGCCTGCAAGATGCGTAGTAAGTGTGACGTCTGCCGCCACCTATAGAGGTGGTGGCAGACGTCACAGACTAAACACAAAAGTTGGAATAGCCGCAAGATTTGACATGTTGTTTTTTGCGGCGGTGAATGATATAATATTTACACATAAACTATTCTTCAGCCATTTTGTAACTCTATCAGTTTTTGTATTGCGTCATCATACATGACGTATTCAATCCATATACCGCAACAAGAAGACGCTGCTGCAGTCGGTGTCTTTTTTTGCGTTCACATAGATAAAAATATATGCAAGGAGAAAATCAAATGGAAGAACTGAGAAAGACTACAACAAAGAGCCCTTTGCCGTTATACCCCGTAGAAGACATCTCGCAGTACGCACGCAGCGTACCACAAAGGTATGGGAATCCTGGCGATATGATGGTCTTTGTGCCAATCAACGTCAAAAGGATAAAGCTATTGGAAATATTCCCAAAGGCAAAGATTATTGAGAGGCTTATTAACCTTGACAAAGACAGCTGTGCTTTTGAGGTCACGTTCTACGAAAATATCAGTGATGATGAGCAGCACTTTAGACAAAACTGTATCGGCTATTCCACTCGCAACATAGCGGATAACTTCGTAGAGGCTGCTCGAACCGCAGCATATCGCAATCTGTTTAGGGCGTTGGGAGTCACCACCATAGCGGAAGCACTCAACGACATAAGCGAAGACTCCGAGTTCCTGGAGCCGCTTGGATACGAGGGGAAGGCAACCGTTGACGGGATAACCGTCGATGGCACATCAACCGTAGGTTTGGATGCATTAGAAAAAAAGCTGCTCGCTTCGTATGAAAAGAAAAAGGCTGAGAGCGAACCAAAGCCTAAGCCGGAAGCCTATCCCTCTCCCCTGCCTGTTGCAAAAGCAACAAGCGATGCATTCCCCTCGTCGCACGAGGTAAGTGCGGGCAACGAGATGCCGACGTCCGCCACATCAGAGATGTCTGTGGGGAAACCCGACAGTGGAAAACCTGTCGAGCCGGTCCAACAGGAATTTGCAAGAGGAAAGGCGGAAGCGGCTGTTGTTGATGCGGGCGGAAGCCTTTGTTTCACAACGGGAGACGCCGAGCTCGATAAGGCGCTCAATATGGTTGCGTCCGTTGGGAAAGAAGAAGGAACCATTGGCGAACTTTTGCGAAATGATATACAGCTTATGACGTATGTCCTGATGAAGAAGGATACTTCATCACCGCAAAAAGAACGTATCCTGCAAGCTTTTACTGTCGTGAGTGAAAAATTAAAAAAGGACCCGTCGCTATATGAAAAATTTATAGCGCAATAGAAGGAGGGCCTGTCAAGAACCCGCCACTAAAACTCCGAAAAATATTGAAGTGGGGGCTTGTGGAAGACAACAAGCCTGCTTGACCACAGCGCATAACACGAAAGCAGTCAAAGGCAGAGGCTCCCGCCTATTGCGGCGCTAATGTGTGGGTCGCCACCATTGCCGCGCTAAGATTCTGAGGGATTTTTGGTCTCCAGAGGTCGTCTACTCTTAGACACCTTATGGCACCTTCCACGTACCTCGGAATCCCACTGCGTAAGCGGTGGGAGGAGTCAAAAATAAACAAAGAAAGGAGGCGGGCAATTCCTCAATCCGCCTCTATAGGGGGGTGAGGAATTGCCTAACTTTAGATGGCAAATACGGAACAACAAGTCTTGGACAGGCTGCCGTCGGTAGAAGATGTTTTGTCCGCTTGCAATATCTCGTTTGCGCCCCCAAAAGGCAATAATGAAATAAACATAGATTGTCCGTTTTGCGATGATACCAGAAGAAGGTTTTTCTTTGACACCAGGATAAAGAGGTATTATTGTCACAACTGTGGCGCAACGGGCGGAGTACTGCAGTTTTATTCCGAGATAATGGGCTGTGACACCAAGGAAGCATGGCGAAGCTTTCGTGGTGAAGCTTTTAATGGAGAGCGAAGCCCCGTTCTCCACAGGAAGGAGGAGCCTCCCGAAAAGGAATTCACAAAATTGGCTCCAATAGACATACGGGATTTGGTATACAGAGACCTTTTGAACAGACTCACTCTTCCAAAACAGGAATATGAAAATCTGACGGCGCGAGGCTTGAGCAATAAAGCCATATCAGAGAATGGGTATAAAGGAATGCCGAACAGAAAGCAGGCTGACCAGATATGCGCCGACTTGGCACTGAAGCATAAACTGGAAGGCGTGCCTGGCTTCTATAATAAAGACGGAGCATGGCATATGACCACCCCGGCATTCTATCACCTGATGGTGCCCGTTAGAGACATAAACGGGCGGATACAGGGGTTTCAGCTGCGGTTAGGCAATGAGGTCAAGGCAGTAAAAACGTCTCTCGGCAAGCTTATTGGGTACAACGTTTTTATACCCAAACATGATTTCTTTGTCTCGTGCAATGGCGTCGAAATCCCCTTTGGCAGCATGTGCCGGCCTGTATATGTAAATGGCAAGCTGCAAAGCTATCTGGTCGAAGTTAACGGTAAAAAGACGCCCATAAGTGTAGACGACTTTAGTCGGTGGCTAAAAACTGTTATAGCCCCCTGTTTTGATGAGAATGACGCCTCTTCCTGTATTGGATATAATCTTTCTTTGTATGGGGAAAAGAAGTTTTTCCCTTCAAAGAGAATAGTGTATCCAAAGTACAAATGGTTGTCGTCTGCCAAAATGGAAGGCGGGGTCGGGCCTCAGAATGGAGTTCACTTCTGCTTTGGAGAAAGGCACAAGTCCTCTTTTATATGGACAGAAGGCGTTCTTAAACCAGACGTGATTAGGGAGCTGACGAACATGACGGTATTGGGCTTTATTGGCACTAATTCGCAGGCGATGGCTCCGGAAGCCATACGCCAGATGCTGGAGCTGGGGTATACGCGTGCAATAATCGCTTATGATTCTGATATGTGGACCAATCCACATGTCAAGAAAGCACATGATAAGCTGTATAAGACTTGTATCGACAGTGGTCTCAACGTATCTTCCCTCGTCTGGGATAAGAAAGACAAGGACGGGAATATCCTGAAAGGTCTCGACGATTATCTTTGTGCGTGGAAAGCCGGCAAAGTACTGTCAAACGACACGGAAGAAATAACAAGAAACATAGGGAAACCATGGTAAAAATAACAGAAAGGCAGGTTGGCAGCGGCTTATCCCCTGGGTATGCCCGGGGAAAGCCGCCGAAAGTTTTATGAAAAAGAAGATTTTGACCACGCTCCGCGAATATGCGAAAAGCAAAGGTTTCGAGGTCGTTGGCAAATTGAGAAGGCTTCCCGATGTCCATTACGGTATGGGTGATAGAAAATATCCTGTATGGATTGATGAGGCCGGCAACGAGTATTGCGGCAGCTACAGCACTGATGGCTGCTTTTGCATTATCACCGCTGATGGCCGTGTCATCTAAAAAAAGAGGAGCCCAAGCTCCTCTTTTTTTTGTGGGGAAAATGCCAATCCACAAAAAACCTTTATTTCGCCAGGGGTATGGTCATATCTGCGTTTCCAGCGAATATGTATTGGCGGTTGGTTTTGTATTTAATTGCAGCTTTCGCAACACCATATTTTCAGCGTATTTAATTAGGGATAGACGAAACCTCATATCTTGTGATATATTAGTCATGCGAGGAAGCCCCTTTCGTTTTTTTGTTTGTGGTGATTCAAATATAACATAGAAGAGTGCATCCTCGCATTTTAACTTGGTTGTAACATATCTATTGTAAACCTACAAAAGTTGGAATATCCCTGTTTTTTGAATGGGTTGATAAGCTGTTAAGCATGTGCTATAATAACGATATATTGAAACCTATTCAGCCAACCTCATCACAAAGAAGCCGCGCTATCACCACACGCGTGATAGATTCAGGGACTGTTTATTAAGTCCGTACAAATAAGCATTAAAACTCAGCACAGGTATTCCCCTGTGCTTTTTATATACGAAAAAATAACATAATTAAGGAGGAGAATGATGTCAACAGCACCAAAAATCAATAATGTTGTGTTAGGAGGAAATGTTGTCGCTGACCCGATATTCATTGCATCACAGGGGAAGGTAGCACGGTTGACGTTCAGCCTTGCGGTCGATACGTATAAAAGGAATTTGGAAGGCGGATATATAACCGATTTTTTTCAGGTCGTGATATTTGGGAATATGGCCCAGTTTTATAACGGCAAGATAAAAAAAGGACAGTATGTATCCGTGACCGGCAAGCTTCAATCGCGTCGCAACGAAAGCCAAAAGGACGGGATAGTCACGCGCTACGAGACCGTTGAGATTAAAGCAACGGAAATAAGCTATATCCCCGTCAGCGTCAATAAGCAGAAAACAGAAGACGCGACAACAGCCGCAAACAAAGAAAAGGAAGCGAAACAGATGGACGACGAGATATTCAAAGATGGATTCATTGAAATCCCCCCGGAAATTCTATTCGAGGAGTAAATCTTAATCACACAACATGACCAAAGAAAAAACAAACAGGAGGTTTTTTCCTCCTGTTTTGTGTTGAAAGAAGGGAGAAAATTCATTATGTATAACCCAAACAATCGGCTGCAGAAAGCCAAAGCATTTTTTCTTAAAAACAAGGTCCTTTGCCTTGTGGCAGGCGGTATTCTGCTTCTCACAAACATAAACTTCCTCGGGCTGTCTGCGATTGCCAGTTTAATCTATGTGGCAGTAGGGCTCATAAAAGGCACTATTCCCGCCCCTGTAAAGGGGCAGGCTTCTGCTGAAAAGGTCATCCATTATGCCAATGGACAGCGAAATAACACTTGGAACTCCACAGCGCAGAGAGTCGATGCCGATACAGGCGACAAGGATGCGCCGGAAGAAGAAAATGAAGAAGAAATGGACCTGACGAATGAGCCTTCGCCTGAAGATAACAGAAGCGAGCCGGAAGACATTTTTGCTCCGTTCCTTAGCGAGAGCATAGTGGCTCCTTGGGAATGGCTGCAAAAAGAACACGGCTATGCGGTGTTAAAAGACGCAAGCGGAATGCAGTATACGCTTTACTATGACCCCGATACAATGGAAGTGCTGTCAATCGAGCCAGTGGTAGACAAACCGGTGGCGGCAACTATCAATGCTGACTTGCCTTCCGAACCTACAGAAAAAATTGCTATTGCATGGATTCGAGACAATGAAGACGCACTGGAGGCAATATTCCTCAGCGGTGAAGAGGACGTAAACTCTTCCCTTGACGAAGCCTCCCTTCCCGAAGACCCAAGCGTGTGGCCGTATATTTGCAGCACCCTTGAAAAAATGTACGAAGGACGCAAGGTGATAAAATCCGGCAATAGTCTAATTATTAGCGAAAGATAGAAAGGAGAAATAAGATGACAAAAAAAGGAGCACAGATATTGATAACAATACAGGAGATGATATACCCCGCAAAAAACGTGGAACTCCTGTCGGCCCTCTTTCCGGTAGATGCGCTGCGCAGAAATGCGCGGTCAAAATATGCAGATGAAAGCGCCCAGGCGATTATCAACAGCATGGCAACACACAGCGTTGGTTATAAAACCACTATAAGCGGACCCATCGCTATGGCAATCTATCGGTACGCCAATGCAACTTACCGAAAACAGCTTGAAAGAAAAAAGGATGTTTCCCCACAGCTGATAACCCTGCTGCGGAGAAGAGGGCAAATGGGTCGATTTACATTCGCGAGGCGGCGCCGCCGCATCTACGGAGCTGAAATCGAACCCTATCCCCGTGCCATTGATGATGGAAATCCCGAAACCCTTACGGTGGTAAGCATAACCAACGAAAGCGAGCAAGAACACTCCTGTGAAGCCGGTTGCTTCTATACTGATTTCAGTAATAATGGAAACGTTAATGCAAAGGGAACTGCCGCAACACTGGAGACCGCACAGAGCAATGGAAGTTTGGCGGAAGCCTTTTTCCTTGCGCTTATGCCGGCGATGCTCGAAGATACGGAATTTGCACAGGTATACGAGGATATATGCAGCCAGCTTGAGGAGAGGTGGAAATCCTATAAGGCCCGAATTGACAACGACACGGAAGCTGACGGAAAGCTCCTGGACCTCTTTGCGGTAGCAACAGATAACGTTAAAAAGCGCTTGCTTTTAAACACGCTTTTCTCTCGCGGAGATGCAGGCAAGAAGGATGATTCGATACTCATACAAGCGCTGGATTTGTCGTGGCAGAACATGGAAAAGAACTATACCTGCGGTGAGTATTTTGGAAGCTCTCCCCTGGCTTTCCCCATTGATGAGACATTGGGGCCTGACAGAAGCCTGGAGAACTCTGAATTTTCCGGTCGCTATGCGCTCGACCCCGACAGGCGGTTTTCTGCGGAAGAGGAGAAATACCTTTGGCAGATACCCGAGTGGTATATATTGCCGGAATTCGTAATTGAAGACTGCGCTATAGTAAAAGCGACGAGCGGCGATGTGGACCCGGTAAAAAACATCATGCTTACCGGCCCTGCTGGAACCGGAAAGAGCGAAGCGGCAAATGCGTTTGCCGCCGGTTTGCGCTTGCCGGCAGTAAAGCAGTTATGCTCTGCTGGGACCACCGAGGAAGACATCCTCGGACAGTGGACGCCGAACGTCGATGGCATCGATAGGAGCAGAACTTCTGCCGAAGTGTTGGCTCGCTACGACCGGCTTATGGAAATGGGCGGTATGACCAGAGATAACATCGCAACGGTTCTTGGACTCCCCGACATCTGGAGCGTATGCTACGACCCTAAAGCCGCATATAAAGCGATGACGGGCTCTGACATGGACAAAGAAAGCGGATATGCACCAGGGGTGCATTCGGCTCTTAACGAATGGAGCAATCGCATAATGGACGAATACGGGGCGCTCATAAAGGCGACCAGTACTACGTCTGATGGCACTCCCCCGTTGGTGTATGTTGAATCGCCGCTGATACGTGCAGTGCGAAACGGCTGGCTGGTAGAATTGCAGGAGATAACGCAGGTCGTTCATCCGGGAGTTCTCACCTGTCTCAACGGACTGCTCGACACATACGGCAAAGTTGTCCTCTCTACGGGCGAGATTGTACGAAGGCACAAGGATTGCGTCATTGTGGCTACTACAAACTTCGGCTATCAGGGCTGCCGTGATATAAATGAGGCAATAAACGACAGATTCAAGATAGTAGAGTATGTACAGATGCCTAACAAGGAGCAGATTCTGGAACGGGTCGTAAAGATTTCCGGACTTGACGATGCGACGGCAACGCTAAGGCTAATGCTGCAAACGATAGAGGTCATGCGAGCAGAGGCAGAGAAGTATTCCATTACCGCCGAAATCGGAATGAGGTCCCTCATTGCGTGGGCCCAGGCATATAAAGTGCTGCGAATCAGCGGGAACAAGGGTTCTGCCTACAAGGCGGGACTGAAGACCGTTGTGAATAAGGCCGGCCACGACAATGAAAGTCGGGACGTGCTTCGCGCAGCCCTGGATGCCCGTTTTTCAGAGGATACATAAAGGAGGGAAAGATGGACGCCGCTTTTGTAGAAAAAAAAGAAAGAATCAAATCCAGCATAACAGACGCGGAGCTTTTTTCGTCGCAGACGCTTTGTCGCAAGTTTTTGTTTTATATATCGTCGGTTACCCATTCGGTCAATGAGAAGAGAGCCGGAAAATATGCCTTGCGGCTTATTCAGTCAGCATCAGAAGATTCGGCTCCTGCATGGACGGATGGGACGACGATAACCATAAACTACGATTGCGATTACGTAAAATATGTGGGAGGAAATTCGGAAAAAGGCGAACGCACGCGAGAGAATAAACTTCAGTTGTACGAAGCCCTCTTGGCGCATGAGCTGAGTCATGTGCTCTATACCTCCCCCCGCATCCAAGTTCTTTACTTTAAAATGCTGCTCGAAGGGAAGTGGTTTCCTTACCACCCCTCCTCCCCCGCCCAAGCCGAGATTATACAGTTTCTGAGCGAAAACAGATGTCGGGCTGAAAAGCAGACCTTTGTTGGCTTGATAAAAGAATTGTACAATCGGCTTGAAGACGGATATGTAGATGAGCGGTTCGCTAAGAATTTTCCCGGAACGTTGGCAAGGCGTGTACGGCAGCTTCGTCCTGAACGTGTTGACGCCGGGTACATAGACCACGCCATTGAGAAGATAAAATCCGCAGCCGGCATTATGGACGATGCGAGCATAGCGTCTATGGAGCTTAGTCTCTTCTATAGGGTATATTTCGCTTATGTTATCAGGAAAATTTTCCCAATAGAAGATGTGGATGCTACAATCAAAGAACCTCTGTTTATTGATATAGCGAAGGGTCTTATATTTGTGGATAAATACATGAGCGAACAAAATCTGGCAGACCGTATTTACAACATGAACGAGCTGTTGTGTCACATGTGGCCTTACTTCAAGCGGCTTTTCAGAGCCGATTGCGATGATGATGAAAACGGCTCGTGGGAAGACGATGGCGAGTCTGCAGAAGGCGGCGAAAGGACGCCGGACAATAACGGAACCGGGGATTTGGGTGGCAACGAAGGTGATAAGCTGCTCGACGACCTGATGGAACAGAGGCGCAATTCAGGAGGCGATTACAAGGGGGACGCGAATGTGGATGAACTGGCTCTCACGCCGGACTCGAACAGCTCTCCGGAAAATACTGATATTGATAATCGCGAGGCGATTTCTTCTGCAATCTTTCAGATTGTCAAAAGGGATAAGGAAGAGCTCTTAGAAGAAGACGAACCCGAAGAGTCGGGTTGTCTCCCCTTCCCTTTGCACCACCCCCATTCAGAAGAAGACGCCCCCGAGACCGATGCCTCAAAAATGGTGGAAGTCGTGGAAACAGAAAATCCCGACAAGAGAAAAATCGCTGCACTCGGGTATGACCCGGCGGTTTTTGAGCTTCCGACAGAGGACCTGGACTGCAAAGTCTCTGAAGACGGCGTGAAAAACGTGAATCGCCTCCTGGAGGAAATGGCCCAAGAAAGGATGTTTGAGCGTGAGGCGCAGTTGCAGCAAGACCAAATGACAAAAGACGCAGTGCGTGAGTTGCAAAACAACAACTTGCATGCACGTTGCCCAATCTACGTGCGCAGGCCGCAGGAAATACCGCCAAGCATAGAATATGACCTCCAGCACTCTCCCTACATCGCGAAGCTGAGGGAAACGTCAAGGCTTCTTCAACGATTAGTCCGGCAACAGCTGAAGGACGAGGAAGCGGGAAGAAAGTCCTATGGTTTCTATAGTGGGAAGAGCATTGAAATGTCGCGGGTAATATCCGACAAGCAAGGCAGGTTTTTCTATCGGCGCACGCTTCCTTTTGAAAGACCGCAGATTGCGGTGATGCTGCTCATAGACCAGTCCGGGTCTATGCGGGATAATGATAGACTAACGACGGCGCAGGCAATCGCTTGGGTGATATTCGACTTTTGCCGGTCGTTGAACATCCCGGTTTCGATATTCGGGCACAACGAGGAGCGCTACACAAAGGGCTCAGAAAAAAGGGCAACGGTGTGCGTAACGAGTTATGTACCATTCGATTCAATGGACAGAGCCGATGAGTATCGTATTTTTACTATAGACCCCAGTGGGTGCAACCGCGACGGGGCAGCGCTGCAGTATGTGTATTCTATTTTTGCCAAAAGAAAAGAAGAACACAAGCTCCTGTTTGTTCTTAGTGACGGACAGCCGAACTCGTTGGCGTACTCTGGCAATGTGGCCAAAGAAGATATCCAGCATCAGGTTGCAAAAGCACAGCGCAAAGGAGTATCGACGATAGCAGCAAGTATAAGCAGCGACTACGAGGCCATCAGGAAAATATATGGCAGATGCATTGATGTCAGCGACCTCGCGGAAGCTCCCAGAAAGCTGACGGCTCTTATTGTAAAAGCCATTGCCGAAAGAAAAAAATAATAAAACCGAGACGCCCGCCCGGCCTCTTATAGAGAGAGCCGGGCGGTTTTTTAGTTGAAAAGGAGCGGAGTATTAGGGCAGCGCTTGATAATTCAATATAATCATGGTATACTTCCAATATATAAGAGTTTATTCAGCCATTGCCATTTTGTATCATGCGTTCAATTCCTGCTACCGTTAGGTATTGCACTATATTTTAATTCTGTAAAAAACACGGCGATTATGCGGTGTTTTTTATGTTTACATAAAAATAATAACTCAGAAAGGAGAAATTTAATGGACGAAAGACAAAAAGCGCCAAGACAAACAAAAAAGAGTGTCGTTGACATGTATTTACAGCTGTTCGACAAATACATACTTAAATGCAAAAACGGGGTTATACTTCGACAGTACATTATTGATATGCAGGTGCTGGATATGCCGTATAGCTGTGAAGGACCCATGTCAAAGGCAAAGACCAATGCTTTTGTCGCAATACAATCGCTATCGTTTGCCTTGAAGCTCTACGATGAAAGTGAGAAAGACAGACGGGCCCTTGCGGCAGCCGGATATGCGACAAGAGCGGACTTTGAAAAATCCGCAGCACTGTGCTGTCTGCTTTCTGTGCTGCGCACGACAAAGGCAATGGTAAAGGATGACGCCGGAGAATGGCAGTATGTGTCCGACCTCGGCAATCCCTTAGGCAGGTTTAATGCGTTATATCACGCACATCGCTTCCTTACTCTAAGCGAAGATGAGGCACTGGTGTTGACGAGATTGGAAAACGAATCGGAGGGGCTCATATATGTCAAAAAAGCACAAGAGAAAGGGCAAGCTTTTGCCTTGATGGGTGTGCTTTTGCTGGCACACATGCTTGCCCTAATGAGCACTGAAGACGCGTGCAAAAAGAAAGAAGAAAAAATAAAAGAAAAGGAGAGATAAAAGATGACAGCCTTATATGAAGACAACGCCTTTATTTCGTGGGAAAACCCTGCGGAAATGACAAAATTCTATGAAGATTTGACAGAGAGTGACGTCTGGATAAGCGGCGATAGCGCCGATGAGGACGGCATCTCTATGGCCGAGGTAACGCTGTTGCCATTGGAAATGGGGTCGGAACAGGTCAGTGTGTTCTCCGAGGATAATGCCGAGGCTCCTAATTTTCCTGAGTTCGTGACTTCAGGAATTGTTTACGACACCATGAACAATAGTGCTCTGGTAATCAAAATACGCGATGAGTGCTATCCCCTACGGAATATTGCTGTACAACAGGTCGAAGAACGTGCGCAGTTCAGGAACCGAGGCGGGAACACAAACCTGAAAAAAACATCTATAAAGACCTACTGCAAAGTAGCAAACGAATACCTGCGAGTCTGTAATTCAAGGGCATCGTTTCTGCTCCGCTTCGGCAAAATAACCGGTGTTCAAGGTCGGCAGTCAGGCAACCGCTATGGAGCTCTTCCTATCTCGACGCTCTTGAGGACGCTGTATACCGTTTTGGATTCGCAATTCCCGGGACATAAGTTTGTGTCCGGTACATATTGCCATGAGTTCTCAACGGCAACGTGGTTGGTTCCTGAGCAAAGCGATAAAATTCTGGGGACCTATCTGGAATACCTCAAAAACGCGGGAACGTTTCTTTCTAATGAAGAACTCACGCCCGTTTTAAAGTTTACAACTTCGGATGTTGGTGCGTGTGCAGCAACGATAAGAGCCGGTATTCAATCCGCAACTGGAAAATATATCGAAATAGGTGACGCAAGCAAACTTGAGCACAGGGCGGTCAATATTGTGGACGACTTTTCGCAGAACTGTGAGGAAATGTTCGCACAGATAGCCGAGAACATGGAAAAGCTCGTGGCTTTAATGGATGTCAGAATAAGGTATCCCCTCCCCTGCATGCTGCATCTTGCCCGCAGATATAATCTGCCGGTATTCATGGCGGCTGAAGCGGCTAAAAATCTGATTGCTGAAATGGGTGGCGAACAGATAACTGCGCATGACGTGTTTTGGGCCATGAACGATATCGTTCGCCTTATGGACGCTCGTGACGCGAAGGGTAATCGATTCAAGACCCGCGAAAAGATATGTAGAATTCTCGCGATTTCACCCACGAGGTGGAAGGAATACGATTACGACGATGGGAATACCGGCGGTACATACTAAAGGCGGTGGCTTATGAATACCAATATATCGTTCAAACCTAACTACTTCGGAAAAAGCGGAGACGGCAGCCCCGAATGGCACAGGTGGCGTCTTCATGGAAAGAATGGAGAGGTTCCCGTTACAATCGGCGGTTCGGATGTCGGCGTCCTCCTGGGCTTATCCCCGTTTAAGACGAGGCAAGAGCTCTGGAATGAAAAGCGCGTCGAGTATCTCAACTGGCGGGAAAATCGGAAATTAGGTCTGTTGCGGCAGCGCAAACCGGACACCCCGGCTCTTCGTGCGGGGCATCTCTGGGAAAAATACGTTGTGGACGTGTACCTTTCAGAGAACCCTGAAAGCCGCATTGCGTACCAACCCGGAACCTTTCAGCATGGCAACCCGGCGTACCCATTCTGTATCGTTAACCCGGACGGATTGTTCGTAGATTCAAACGGCGAGCACCTGGGGATTTTTGAAGCAAAAACATGCAGTTGGGAACGCGGCCCGGTCGAGGATTGGTTGAATGGCATTGTTCCGCCGGCGTATGTCGCTCAGGTGAGATATAATATGGCGTGCTGCAACTTGCCATATGCTATCATATCTTGTGTGTGGGGCACGCAGCCGCCTAACAATAAAGCCGACAAAACCATATATCGTGACCAGAGCGCCGAGGCAGAAATGATGGCGGCTGTAAAAAGCTTCGTTGAAAGTGTAATAGCCGGCGAAAATCCCCCCCTCCTCTTTGACGTCGATGAGATGCGGCGCAAGTGCGCACTCGATGTTATGATAAAGGAGAAAACGGGCGGGATGCTGCAAGGGACCGTGGAGCTATATTCGCAGCGTTTTGCTCCTCGCATACAGAAAATCGAACAACTGCGAGCGGAGGAGCGCCAGCTCTCAAGCAAAATAGACATGGTTCGAAAGCGGAGATATGCTCAGGAGTTGATGGTTATAGAGGCCATGCTCAGCAAGAATATCAATGAGGGCTTTTGTCGTGTAGGAGCCAAGAAGTACCGGATAAAATACTGGTCACAAACAAAAACGTCAGTAGACGACGCGCTCCTGAAACGAGAATTGCCCGAAATATATGCTAAGTACGCTTACGAATCACAACCGCATCTCAGGGTGTCGATAACAGAAAAATCAAAATAAAAAATACTTAGGACAACGGGAGAGTGCGGAGCGAGTCCACCCTCTCCCCCGTCCTTGCGAAAGGAGATACAAAAAAGTGACATGCGACCAGCGATGGAAAGGAAAGATTACAGGCGTGTATGAGCGCACTTCTTTTGTAAGCGCGGACGGGCGCGTCATAGCTGTTTTAAGGTATGTAGACACCGAGTTCATAGCCCCGGACGAAAGCCTGCACCCCATGATTTCCGTACTCGGATATGGGCTTCCGGAGCGCGCAAATAATGTTTTGTATGAATTGGAAGGCTCATGGGTTTCCCACAGCCGGTACGGATGGCAATTCGAGTTTACGAGTTTTCGTGAGGTTGTGGAGAAAACAGAAGCCGGTATTACTACATACCTGAGTCGATGCTTAAAGGGTATCGGCGAAAAAACTGCAAAAGACATATATGCAAGGTTCGGACTGCAGACCCTCGATGTGCTCGACAATGAACCTGGAAAACTAATCGAAATCAAAGGGATTGGTCCCAAAAAGTTGCCACGCATTCTCGAAAGCATCGCAGCGAGCCGAGGCGCGAGAGACCTGATAGCACTTTTATCGCCTGAACCTTACAAGGTCAGTCAGAAAAAATGTGTGGAAATTTATAAGCAATATAAGGAAAATGCGATGGACACGGTGCTCAAGCATCCCTACCAACTCATTGCGATAAAAGGCATAGGGTTTAAGCTTTGTGATAAAATCGCCATGGCAAACGGCCTTGACAAGACTTCTGATGAACGGATAAAAGCCGGGTTGCTGCAGGTGCTTGAAGAGGCCGAGAACGGAGGGTCCTCCCTGTTCGGGTTTGGCAACTCGGGACATCTTTATATAGACGCAGAAACTGAATGGCTTCCGTTGACAGCGACATTGCTGGACACACCGGAAATCACAATGGAGAAAATACGCAAAAATGCGAAAGAGCTCCAGAAAATGAGGAAGGTTAAAATATCCCATGCTGCTTCAACCTGTGTTTATAAGTACTCGACGGCAGTAACGGAACATCAGACTGCGGTTGACATAGTCAGACTCTTCACGGCAGAGTGTTCTTACAATGTAGCGGATATCGACCGCCGGATTCGCAGCGCTGAGCTGATAGGCCGGATAAAATTGGCGGAAGAACAGTTCGAGGCCGTTAAAATGTGCCTTACCAATCCTTTTTCCGTAATTACAGGCGGCCCCGGCACAGGAAAGACCACCATACTTAAGATTGCTCTGGACGTGTTCCAGAACGCCAACCCAAAGGCTGCAATCCAACTTGCGGCGCCAACCGGAAAGGCCGCACGAAGGATGCGGGAAACGACAGGATACCCTGCCAGCACAATCCATTCTTTGCTTGGGCTGAAAGGGGACGAGGCTTCATCAGAGGCAATGACCGTTGATGCAGACTTTCTGGTCGTAGATGAGGCGTCTATGGTCGATATCTTTCTTGCAGAAAAGCTGTTCTCGGCTATAAAAAGCGGAACAAGAGTGCTTTTGGTGGGCGATGTTAACCAGTTGCCTTCGGTCAGACCAGGAGCTGTGCTATCTGAAGTAATCGCATCCAAGTGCATTCCCACGACTGAACTCAAACGAGTATTCAGACAAAGCAACGCCTCAAATATATGCATCAATGCCAATGCGATGACAAATGGAGTGTGCCGCATGGAATACGGTGATGATTTCATATTCGTGCCCGCAGACAGCGAGGAAGCGGCCGCAAATGTTGTGATGCAGCAGTACATGAAAGAAGTGAAAGAGAACGGCGTCGAGAATGTGATTATACTTTCCCCTTTTAGAGAAAGCAGGGAAACAAGTGCAGATAAGCTTGCTTTGGCAGCACGGGAGGTACTCAATCCTTATTCTTCGAAAAAAAGCGAGATAAAGAATAATGGGCGCATCTTTCGGCAAGGCGACCGCGTAATGCAGATAAAAAACACGGAAACCGTGGTCAATGGCGACGTCGGAGAAATAACCTTTCTTGCGCATCAGGCCAATATGAATGTTGGGCATATAATGTTCGAAACCGGCGATGGGGTGCTGGATGTACCGTATGAAGATGATGACTTTGACATCCTAAAGCTTGCGTACGCCTGTACTATTCATAAGAGTCAAGGCAGTGAGTATGCAACGGTAATCATGGTACTACTCCCCTCCCACCGTATAATGCTGCAGCGAAATCTTGTTTATACCGGCATAACCCGAGCAAAAAAGAAACTCATACTTGTCGGAAGCGAGAAAGCATTAGCTGAGGCGATACGTAATAATAAAGCGCTGGCAAGAAAAACCCTGCTGGCTTATCGTATCAGTAGACTACTGTTGGACGAATAAGACTCGGCATATAGATGACACATCAGCGGGATACTGAAGTATCCCGCTGATGTCTGCAATAAAAGCATAGTATTAGCCAGAATGATTTGATAGCGTTGCGACTGATGAAAAGTCAGCCGCAACGTTTTTTTGTGCCTGAATTACGTCTTGGGTATAAGCTCGGATACGTATTCAAGGCGGATATACTCCCAATCCGAAATGTACTGCTTGAAGAGCTGCGCCTTTTCCGCATCTAAATTAAGCACTTGAACGGTGTAAATATCATTTACAAGGTCATAGTAATAGCTTGCAAACTGTAACTGGGCTCTTGCCCAAGAGGGCATGGCATTGTATCGCTCCCCTATTAGCTTACCCAGCCCGGCCATATATTCCTTGTTTGCGTAGCTGGGAAACTGGGATTTGACCACCCGTATTTTAACGCCGGGGAAGGAAGATATTATGCTGGTCAGCTCCCTCCCTATCCTGTCCGTGTCCGCATCCCTGGTGACACGCACGTTGATATACTCTTTGTTGTTGCGGTCTCCGAAGATACCGACATAAATACTGCTGTTGCGGGTAAAATATCCCGAGGCTTCTATCGCCTGATAAGCCTTTTCCTTTTCCGGGTTTGTGGCGAGTTTCTTATCGGCAACTTCCGCGCTGATATATCCCCACTTGCCGTCGCAGAAAACCTCCAGCCATTCCTTGCCGTTGACGGTGGTTATGCTCTTTACGGGCTTCATCTCTCCCTTTTTGATTTTGCCGATAATTTTGTATTTGCGCCCCGGCGATGAGCGCACCTTTACCGTCTTTAATATCGGGTAAACCGGCAGCGTATCAAGGTCAGTATCAGAAAGATATTTGCCGTATACATAGCCTTCGATCCCGTTGTAAGCGACGCGGATCCATTTGCCGCTTTCGCCCGTCCGCTTCACTATATCGCCGCGATTGAGTCCGCCGACGACGCTGTATTTTGTTCCGGGGCCGCTTCGCACGTTTACGGATGTGGTAGCATACCTGGTATCTTCCGTATAGTACCCATAGGCGGCGGCAGGCAGCAGCATGGTGAAAATCAAGAATAACGCTAAGAATTTTTTCATAATGCCTTTGTCTCCTTTCGATTTTTAATGGCGTCTGTGGTGTAATGTATGCTACTATCTATACATTCACTATAACATACTAAAATTGGGAAATATGTTAATATTATTAGAACAATTCGCTTTGCAGCCCTACGGATACCGTTCAACAAAAATAAATATGCATAAAAGGTGTTGACATCTCATTTCTGTGGTGCTATGATAATCATCGTTCGGTGAACAATATCTGGGTGTGGCGCAGTTTGGTAGCGTGCTTGAATGGGGTTCAAGAGGCCGGAAGTTCAAATCTTCTCACCCAGACCAAAAAACAGCTCATAGTAAATATGGGCTGTTTTTTTCTATATTTATCCCGTTACAGCATTATGCATATCAGGCCGTTGCAGCCCTCGTTCACCATGCGTTCAATGGTGCTTTGCAGCTTTTGCTGTACGTTTTCCGGCATTCTGCTCACTTTTGACGCCATGCCCTCCTTGGCCATTTCATAGAGGGACTTCCCAAATATATCCATATCCCATATCTTACCGGGGTCCTTCTCAAAGGTGCTGGTCAGGTAATCCGCAAACTCCTCGCTCTGTTCCTCGGTACCCACCAGCGGCGATACCTCTGACTCTATATTTACCTTTATGAGGTGCAGCCCGGAGGCATGAGCGCGAAGCTTTACGCCGAACCTGCCGCCCCGCTGAACTATCTCCGGCTCGTCAAGTTCCATATCCTCTATGTCCGGAGGAACGGTGCCGTAGCCTGTGGCCGCCGCCTGTTCAAGGGCGGAACGTATCCTGTCGTATTCCTTCTTGGCTACTATAAACTCCTTCAGGGAAGCTATAAGATGGGCGTCATCCCGTATTTCGTAGCCGCATTCTTCACTTATTACGGAATAGAACATCCCGTCGTCCGGGGCCAAGCCGACCGTCATCTCTCCGCTGGCGAGGTCGAGGCAGGAAAGCGTGGGGGCTGAGTAACCCTCGATCCCACTTAAAGCTTCAAGGAGGGCATTGCTGTCTCCCATTCGCTCCATGCTTCCGACGGCATTCAAAAGGGGCTCTGTCACCCGCCTTGCAAGCCAGTGATCCGGTCCCAGCGCATTTACCCATGAAGGTATTGCTACGTTTACCGAACGTATCGGGAAAGCCATGAGCATTGAGCTTAAAAGCTCCTCAAATTGAGCCTGCTCCATTGTCATTGCGTTTGCCGGCATGGCTATAACACCGTATTTTTCAGAAAGGGCCGCCGCAAGCTCTGTGGCTTCTGCGCCGCAGGGATCGGTGCTGTTTACAAGCACAATAAAGGGCCGGCCCGTATTTTTCAGTTCGGTTATAACCCTTTCCTCTGCGTTTACATAGGCCGGGCGCTTAATGTCGGTTATGCTGCCGTCGGTCGTCACCATTATGCCTATGGTAGAATGCTCGGTGATGACCTTGTTAGTACCTATTTCCGCAGCGTCCTCGAAGGGTATGTCGTAGTCGAACCACGGCGTCCGCACCATTCTGGGGGCGTTGTTCTCGACATGGCCTACGGCCCCTTCCACCATGTACCCAACGCAGTCAGCCATGCGTATCTTTATCCGCATGCTCTCTATCTCAAGTGTCGCCGCCTCGTTGGGTATGAAGCGGGGCTGTGTGGTCATTATGGTCCTTCCTGCGGCACTCTGAGGCAGCTCATCTGTTAGCCGCGCCCTGACGTTTTCGTCCTGTATGCTGGGTATCACCATAACGTCCATAAAGCGCTTGATGAAGGTCGACTTGCCGGTACGTACCGGCCCTACCACGCCTATGTATATTTCTCCGTTTGTGCGCCGGGCTATATCCCTGTAAAGCTCATTTTTATCCATAAGGCACCTCCTGTAATGTGTGCAATAGATTTATATGTGCAAAGCAGGCGGTTCATGCGGGATAAAAATAAAACCACCGGATATCCGATGGTTTTTATTTTATGTGAATCCTATGCCTTATCGTTCAGCCTGTCGTTCTTGCCGCGCTGGCGTATTTTGATTCTGATTGGCGTTGCATCCAGCGAGAAGGACTTTCTTATGTAATTTTCAAGATAACGCTGGTATGAGAAATGCATTATCTTGGGGTCATTCACCACTATGGCAAATGTAGGCGGGTTGGTGGCAAACTGCACAGCGTAGTATATCTTCAATTGCCTGCCCTTATCGGAGGGAGGGGCGGTTACCGTTACAGCTTCGGATATAACGTCGTTAAGCGTGCCTGTGGATATGCGCATGCTGTTCTGGGTATAGGCATATTTTGCCGTTTCCAGCACCTTGTTCACCCTCTGACCGGTCTTTGCGGAGATAAACAGCATGGGAACATAACTCATGAAGGCCAGATCTGTTGTAAGCTCCTTCTTGAACTTGTTCATGGTGTTGGTGTCCTTCTCGATGACGTCCCACTTGTTGACTATAACCACGGAAGCTTTGCCTTCCTCGTGTACATAGCCAGCTATGCGCACGTCCTGCTCGCTAAGTCCCTCTGCGGCATCTATGACTATAAGCACAACGTCCGCCCGTCGTATGGCGCCAAGGGAACGTATGACGCTGTAGCGCTCAACCGTTTCGTCCTCAATGGCACGCTTGCGCCGGATGCCTGCGGTGTCCACCAGCACAAAGTCATCGCCGTTCCATGTGAATGGGGTATCTATGGCGTCGCGGGTGGTGCCGGATATGCTGCTCACTATCGTGCGCTCATAACCCAGCAGCGCGTTTACCAGGCTGGATTTGCCCACATTTGGTTTGCCCACTATGGCGATATTTATGGCCTCGTGCTCCAGCTCCTTCTCGCACTTGGGGAAATACGATATCACCTCGTCCAGCAGATCGCCTATGCCCAGGCCCTGCTCGGCGGATATCGTTATGGGATTGCCTATGCCCAAAGAATAAAAGTCGTATGCCGAGTCCTCATACTTCGGGTGATCCACTTTATTTACTGTAAGCACTATGGGCTTCTTGGAGCGGCGCAGTAAATCCGCCACGTCCTCATCGGCGGCGGTTATGCCCTCACGGCCGTCTACCATGAATATGATGACGTCGGCTGTCTCTATGGCAAGCTCGGCCTGGCGGCGCATCTGAGTGCTTATTATATCGTCCTTCATGGGCTCGATACCGCCTGTGTCCACCAACGCAAAATGGTGATCCAGCCATTCCGCGTCGCCGTAGATTCGGTCGCGGGTGACGCCCGGCGTATCCTCTACTATGGCGATGCGCTTGCCGACTACCTTATTGAAGAAGGTGGATTTTCCAACGTTCGGGCGGCCTACTACCGCCACAAGTGGCTTTGACATATTATATAACCTCTCTTGATTGCATTTGTAAGTAAGGCGGTGTGCTTCCACAAAATACACCATTTTTAATTGTAAAGCATTTTTATCTAAATGTCTACGGTCTTGTTTCTCAGCCGCGTTTCGGGTATAATATAGGCAAATCTTCACAAACAGAGAAAGGCGAATACGAACTAAAGAGATAATATGACATTTAAAACCTTGCTTCAAGGCGCAAAGAGAGACCTTCGCGAGATATTTACTTTAAGGAGGCTTCTTTTTATTTTGCTCGGTACTGCCATATGCTCCTTCGGCATATACAATGTCCACGACCAATCCGGCATAACCGAAGGCGGCGCGCTGGGACTCATACTGCTGTTGAACCACTGGTTTGGCATCCCATCCTCCCTTGCGACTCCGATAATAGACATTGTATGCTATGCTCTCGCATTCAGGGCGCTGGGAAGAAAATTCCTGGAGATATCCGCCATATCGACGCTGAGCATGGCAATGTTCTTCAGGATATGGGAGAGCTTCCCGCCCGTGCTTCCCAGCCTTGCGGATAAGCCGCTTTTGGCGGCACTGCTGGGCGCGCTGTTTATAGGCGTAGGAGTGGGCATAGTAGTTAAAAACGGCGGTTCCTGCGGCGGAGACGATGCCCTGGCGCTGTTCATTCACAAGGTTTCCGGCTGGCGGTTATCTCGAGCCTACCTCATAAGCGATCTTACCGTGCTGGCGCTGTCCCTCACCTACATACCCTTTAAAAAGATATTCTTCTCCCTCATCACTGTCACCATCTCCTCCTACATACTCGAGGCAGTACAGGGAAAGAAAAAGGAGAAGGAAGGGACGGAAGGCGTAAGAGCATAACGAAATATCCAAAGCCCGAGGCAGAGCTTCGGGCTTTTCTGCGCAGAAAAACAAAAGGTGCTGAAAGCCATAATGCTTTCAGCACCTTTTATCTGGTCGGGGCGACGTGATTTGAACACGCGACCTTTTGGTCCCGAACCAAACGCGCTACCAAGCTGCGCTACGCCCCGATGGAGCCAACGAGGGGATTCGAACCCCTGACCTGCTGATTACGAATCAGCTGCTCTACCGACTGAGCCACGTTGGCATTGCCGGTGAACCGGCTCGGTTAATAATTATAGCACAGTTGTCTTTTTATGTCTACTGACAAAAATCAATAAAGTTTAGCCAGCGACTTTATACTTTTGAGCTCATCGCCGGAGGTAATCGGCGTCAGATGAAATTCCTGTATGTGCAGAGTGCTGTCCTGCTGTATCCATATGGAGCGGCCCTGCTCGCGGGGCAGGATAGGCGCGCTCTCAGTAGTGTTTTCGTATATCATCTTTGCTATGTCAGGGTGTACCTGGAGCAGATAACCCGTACAGCTTTCGGTAGCAAAACTGCGCATTATCTTCTTTCGCACCTTGAGAAGCATCGTCTCAGCAGATATCACCCTGCCGCTCCCGTTGCAGTAAGGGCATGTGGTCTGCAATACGTTGCTTATACACTTTCTGGACTTCTTGCGGGTCATCTCCACAAGGCCGAGCTGTGTTATGCCGAGCACGTTGGACTTGGTGCGGTCCTTGCGCAGCTCCTCCTTGAGGGTTTCTATGACCTTTTCCTTATCCCCGGATTCGTCCATATCTATGAAGTCGATTATTATTATGCCGCTTATATCGCGCAGGCGGAGCTGCCGGGCTATCTCCTTGGCGGCTTCGCAATTGGTTGCGGTAATGGTTTCCTGAAGGTTGTCCGTCCCAACGTATTTGCCGGTATTGACGTCAATGGTGGTCAGCGCTTCGGTCTGATCGATTATTATATACGCGCCGTTTTTTATCCATACCTTGCGGCAGAGAGCCTTGTCTATGGCCCCTTCGAGGCCAAGGGCGTCGAATCTGTCGGGAAGCTCATCCTGCAGCACCACACGATCCTTGAGCGCGGGAGAGATTATACCCGCGACCACCTGTACCTTTTCATAAAACTCGCGGTCGTTTATGGTGAGCCTGTCTATATCAGGGGTAAAAAGATCCCTTATGGTACGGAATACCAACGGTTCCTCCCCATGTATGAGCCGGGGAGCGGTGAGCATCTGACTTTTTTTCTGTATGCGATCCCAAAGACGGGTAAGAAACCTCATATCCGCCTCGAACTCCTCAATGCTCTTGTCCAGCGCGGCTGTGCGTACTATCACTCCCATGTTATCCGGTTTTACTTTGGATATAGTCTCCTTCAGTCGGGCACGCTCCCGCTCGTCCTCTATCCTTCTGGATACGCCTATGTAGTTCACCATAGGCATGAGAACCAGCGTCCGTCCAGGCAAGGTTATGTGGGTAGTGACTCTTACGCCCTTTGTGCCTACAGGCTCTTTTAGCACCTGTACAAGTATCTCCTGGCCCGGCTTGACTATATCCTTTATATTTGGCACTTCCTGATGCAGCTCGGGAGCTTCGCCGAACTGGAAATCGCTGCTGTCCGGCAATACATCCCCAGCGTATAGAAACGCATTGCGTTCAAGCCCAACGTCCACAAATGCCGCCTGCATGCCGGGCAGTACGTTCTGTACCCTGCCCTTATATATGTTTCCTACCAACCGTTCCTTGCCCCTCTGTTCTATATATATCTCGCTGGGTGAACCGTTGTCCATAAGGACTACTCTCGTCTGGTACGGGTTTATGTCTACTACTATCTCCTTGCCCATTATTTCAGGACCTCCAAAAACTTACGTTGACAAAATACAATAAAGAATTAATATTTTCCATGTTAATATAATACCATTTCTGTCACACACGGTCAATGAAGGGGAGCACTTCCCTGATTTTTTTATCGCAGCCGTACATGGCCGCAAGCTCGTTCAGACAGCCGCTGTCCAGCCTGCCCGTTTCGCGCATGTCGCCGTCAAGGGCAGTAATTACGGTATACTTTCCTCCGCCTGAATAGGAGATCGCTTCCGACAGCGTAGCATTTTCGCTTAGCGCTATGTGCCTGACACGTATAGGCCGGCAAGAGGCCAGAGCTCCCGCTCTTCTGAGATAGTTCGAAGCTTTTTTTCCCTCCGTCCCTTTCAGCGACAGCAGCAAAAAAACGCCAAATACTGTAACCGTAGGATTCTCGGCCATACAGCCGAGAAATATAAGGACTATAGATAATGCGATATTCAGTACGGTATTGGCCCAGTACGGAAGTCTTATATCCACTATTTCCAGCGCCGCGCCAAGCGCCCTGCCGCCGTCCAGAGGGTATACCGGCAGCATATTCACCAGGGCGATGTACATGTTGGCGTCAGATAATTCCTTTAGGCTTTCAAGTTCCGTTACCTCTGTGCCCATATATGCGATAAGGCTGAATACAGGTCCCGCAAGAGCTATCAGAAATTCGTCCGAATGGCTGACAATGCCGACTATCTCTGCGCGGCAGCCGTATGGCATAAGTTCTATGGAGCATACTTCGTAGCCCAGCATATTTGCCATAACGCAATGAGCGCACTCGTGCGAAATCACTGCGAGCATGTATATAAGAAAAGTCGTTATATTGCCGCTTGCAATGCAAAGCAGACACAGCAGCGCAAAAAAGGGGCTGCTTTTTATCCTTGGAATCATGCGGGGATATTCGCGTCGACATCAAATATTTTCTCGGCTTCCATAGGCCGTCCGCCCTTGTATACGCGGATGCTCAGGCTGTCGCTGCCGCTGCCGAGCGTATCACCCCGGCTTACCGGCTGGCCCTCCTCTACCCAAAGCTCGTTGAAGCCATCAACGCTTATCATTATGTCCCCATCCGTCCAAAGTTCCACCGCGCCTTTTCCGCTTGCATCGGTAGATACGTTTTTTATTTTGCCGTTGCCGGGCGACTGTACGGTCTTATCCGTCGCATTGGATACTGTCAGCAGCATGCCGTCATCGCTGCTTTGATATGTGACGCCGCTTATGTTGAGACTGAGCCGCGAGTCACGGGAAAATACCTGCATTATACCGGGCAACTCTACAAAACGCAGCTTGCCGAGGTATTCGCCGCCTATATTCTCTGCCTTTTCAGTAAGGTTTGCGGCAGTCTGCGCAAGATCCTCCCCCTTGTAAACTGTTTTTGCCACCAGCGCCAGTCCGCATAGAAGCAGGCATATGCCCATTTTTACCAGCATAGAACCTCCGGCGCTATAATCCTCATACCTCTCCGCGGCCCTTCTGTACCGTCTCTCCGGGCGGCTAAAATACCGTATCGTATACTTGCGATTTCTTCCTCTGCCGTATTCGTATGATCTGAAATCCTTATGATCGATTCTTTCAGCCATAAAAAAACCTCCTCTTTAATGCACATTTGATTATATGTGCGAAAAGGGAGGAAAATTTACTTAATATGCTCGTCCGTCATCGCTTCTTGCTTTGGCGCCGCATCCATACGTTCTCCACAATGCCCACACCTATAAGGTTCGTTAATAGATTTGAGCCTCCGTAGCTTATGAATGGAAGCGGTATGCCGGTAACAGGCATAAGGCCTATAGTCATGCCGATATTCTCAAATACGTGGGCCGTAAACATGCCTGCAACGCCTACTACGAGGCATGTGCCGAAGGAGTCTTTAGTTCGCATGGCAATATATATCCAACGGAATATCAGCGCAAAGAACAGGCAGATTATTATTGTGCCTCCCACAAACCCAAGACCTTCAACTATTCCCGCAAAAATGAAGTCGGTATGCCTCTCCGGAACGAACCTCAGCTGAGCAAGGGTTCCTTCGGAGAAAAATCCCTTTCCCGTAAGCTGACCCGATCCTATGGCTATTTTGGACTGGGCCACGTTGTAGCCGGAGTTTTGCAGATCGGACTCCGGGTTGATGAAAACGTCGATGCGCTCGCGCTGCGAATCGCTCAAAACGAAGTAATATGCCAGCGGCATACACACCGCCAGTCCGCCTGCCGCGGTGAGTATGTATCCCCAGGATATCCTGCCTATGAAGTATATAAATACCATTATGCAGATAAAAACGAAGGCCGTGCCGAAGTCAGGCTGCATCATTACAAGGACCGTAGGAACAGCACAGTACATAGTGGTCTTTATTATATACCCCAGTCCCCTGAATTTGCCTTCTTTGTCCATGCAGTCGCTAACGTACTTTGAAAGCGTGACTATTATGCTTATTTTGCACAACTCGCCGGGCTGTAACGCCCTGTCGATGAAATCCAGCTTGAACCAGCCTGCTATACCGCGGGTTTTGCCTGCGGCGAATATCATGATGAGCAGCACCAGGTTTGCTGCGTAGACGTATTTGATAAGAAACTTAAATACTTTATAGTCCACTACCATGAAAACCAGCATGGCGGCGAAACCTATCATGAAGTTAACCAGCTGCTTTTTGACGTAGTACAGGTTAAGCTTGTCCAGATAGTCGGCTATGCTGGCTTCAGTGCCGTCAAAGGGGTCGGCCATGATGCTGGCGATGCTTGTAAGCCCTATGATAAACAGGGTCAGGACCAACAGTATGGTTATCCAGTCTATTTTTTTGAGCAGGTCTTTATCGAACATTTACTCTACGTCAAACAGCTCCTTGACTTCGTTATATATGGCTTTGTACTTGTCGATGGTATCGCCGTATGCGATGGGACGGTTTACTGTTACCTTTTTTGCGGTATCCTCGCCCTGCATGAGCCTGTCCAGCATCATGGTTGCGGTAGCAGCCGCATCGTAATACGGCTCTATACAAAGGCCGTATATGTCGTTATCCTTAAACAACTCCAGGTTTTCATCACTTAGGCCGCAGCCGAATGCCGTTATGGATATCTGCTTGAGCAGCGCCGGATTTGGCGTGGGCTTGGCAGATTCCGCTGACGGTTCCGGCGTAGGTGTGGATTCCGGCTCTTTTTTTTTCGTTTCCTTCTCAGAGGCCTTTTCGGCAGCCTCTATCTCCTTAAATGCGGCTATTGCCTTACTGCGCGCCTTAACGGCGACCGGTACAGAGGATTCATCGCAGGCATAAAGCCCCTTTATGTCGCGGTTGTTCAGAAGATAATCCGAAAGCTCGTCTATTGCTCCAACGTCACCTAATCCGGGCGTCCTATTAAAGCTTACAGTATCAAACTGAGGATAGTATTCCTTCACAGCAGCGCCAAATGCCGGGAAGCAGCTGCCGGTATTGCTTCCGTATACCAGTATCCTGCCCGACTTTAACCCGCGCTCAGTCATTCTTTCCGCTATGCCGCGGGCCAGTTCCTCGATGTACTCAGAAACGTCCGCCACTACGTTAACATCCGCCTCGTCTCCGTTGTAAGCCTCATATGGGCATACGACGTACAGACCGGCGTCGTGGGCGCGCCTTACCGCCTCGGTGTAGCTTCCGGGTATGAGCAGCCCGGTGCAGCCGTCATCGACCGCCTTTTGCACCATAGCCGATGCATCGCCCTTCACCCTATAAAGCTTTGCGGGATAGCCGAGGTTTTCTACCGTATGCAAAAAGCCGTGCATCATCATGTACCCGCTCATGCTGCCATCGTCCTGTATTATCATGCCCATGAGCCTTATTCCGCCGTCATTGGCGGATTCGGCAGCATTTTCAGTGCCTGCGCTTTCAGGCGGAGATGAAACCTGTTGGGGTTCTTCCTTGCTGCAGCCCCATAGGAGCAGCATCAGCACGAGCATTATGGGGAATATCTTCTTCACCTCAGCGCCCTCCTTTCAGCCGTGGCAAACAGTCGCGGATCGCGCACGTCTAATTTTACATTAAATCCCGCACGCAGTCAGCATAAACGCTGCTTTGTTCACAAAAACGTCAGATTATGTAGCGCGCTTCCTTTTTGGGCGCAGCGTCCAGCTCCTTCTTTTTCGCGTCATAGCCATGCTTGCCGAGGAGCGCATAGGTGGCGTTCTTGCCCTCTTCAACGCCAGGCTGATCGAAGGCATTGATACCTAACAGCTCACCCGCAAAAGCGGTCTCAAGCTGGAATAAGAATAGCAACTGACCAACAGTGAAAGCGTTCACCTCCGGCAGCGTCACCGTGCAGTTCATGTGCCCGCTCTTCTGTACTGCGTATTCCGTTGCGAACTGTTCGCATTTGATAAGCTCATTGAAGGTATGGCCGCTTAAAAAAGCGACGTCGGGTATGTTGTCGTAGGCATGGGGTATCTCTACGGTGCTCCTGTACTTATCTACCCCTATGAAGGTTATTACCTTATCGAAGGGGCCTTCGGTATAGAGCTGCACCTGAGAATGCTGGTCTGTGACGCCGAGAGACTTAACGGGGGTCTGGCCGGTATGGGCGGCGCTGCCGTCAGTGTGTACAGCCTTGCCAAGGGACTCTGCCCAGAGCTGTGCGAACCAGTCAGCCATATACTTAAGAGAATCGGCATAGGGCATCATGACGTTTATGTTGCAGCCCTTTTCCACCGCCTTCATTTGCAATGCAGCCATCATGTAGGCGGGATTATGCCATATGTCGTGCGTGCGGCACAGCTCATCCATATAGGCGGCGCCGGCAAGGAGCTCCTCGATATCTATGCCGCATACCGCGGCGGCCAGGAGGCCCACGGGACAAAGCTCGCTGAACCTTCCGCCTACGCCGTCAGGCACATAGAATGTATCGAGGCCGAATTCCTTTGATATCTTTATGAGATTGCCCTTGCTGTGGTCGGTGGTAGCTACAATGTGCTCAGTCCAGCTGTCCCCCAGCTTTTCTCTCAGTATGTTTGTAGCAAGTAAGAGCTGGGCCATGGTTTCGGAGGTGCTGCCGGACTTGGTTATAACGTTGAACATGGTATGCTCTATGTCTATGACTTCTAACAGAGACTCCATTCTTTCGGGATCTATGTTGTCCTCTATAAAGAGCCTTGGGCCTCCGCGCCTCTCCCTGGGAAGGTCGTTGTAGCGGAGATGGCACAGGGCCTGATGGACGGCTATGGGACCGAGGGCGCTGCCGCCTATGCCCAGCACTACGAAATCGTCGAAGTTATCACGGATATCCTTCGCCTTAGCGTTTATGGCCTTAACTACTTCGTCCTGGTTGAAGGGCAGCTCTCTCCACTTCATGCTTCCGCGCTTTTCATCCATGCCCTTTGCCGCCGCCTCATATGCCGCCGCGTTTGCCTCAAGCTCTTCAGGGGTTATGCCGCCCTTGACGAAGCCGCTCATCATATTGTTGAAATCCACACGAAGTCTCATTTCCTTTTTAAAGGCCTCACAAGCAAAGCGCTTCATAAAAAATACCTCCATATGTAAAAATATAATTGCATACAAATATAACAAACTCATTTTAATTATAACACATAATTGCCGGACGCGCGCATAAATTTAAGCTGCGGGGTGGCTGATTTGATAATTAAGCATAAAAAAGGCGATATATTTCCAATATTTGCTGTGTTGCTCGGAATTTTCGGAGCCGGAGCGTTCTTTCTGAGCAGTATCGGAATGCAAAACCGGGGCGGACTGAGCATTCGCGTCGTAGACGCTTACGATCTCACACCGGTAAAAAACGCCGACATAATAATACCCTCTGCGGATATATTTGCAGAGACCGACGCATCGGGCCTTGCGGCAGTGACGCTTCCAATAATAAAAAACGGCCCCCAGGAAAGGGCGCTGGGCCAGTCATGGGGCGAGTGTACCATTATCGCCGGCTGCTCCGGCTACCGGCCTACAGTGATGCTGTATGCGCACGTATACAAGGATAAGCTGCGCAGAGCAGTTATATACCTTTTTCCCGAGGATAAGGACGGAGAGGAGATAATAACCGTCGTAGAACCTCCCGATGAAGAATGGATAAAGGCGCTGGTTGAGAAATACCTGAACTGATGCTATAATCCCTGTATGATTGCTAAGGAAAAGAGCCCCAAGGGCATTAAGAGATCCATATTAGTCAAGCTGCCGTTTCTGCTGCTCATACCTCTGGGCCTGTGGCTTCCTTCGCTGGCCTCAATGCACCCGCTGACCGTGGAGAGGTTGTACAGTCGCGGCATATACCCCTATATAAGCAGAGCACTGGGAGGCTTCACGTCGCTGCTCGGCTTTTCCGTCGCGGAGTTTTTCGTGTATTTTGTTATACTCGGTGTGCTCATAGCGGTAATAGCAAACGTCGTAGGGCTTATAAGGCGGAAAAAGTCACCTGCCGCTTTTCTGTCTTTCCTGCTTTCCCTCGCCATATTTGCAGGCGTGATGCTGAACCTGTTTTATATTCTTTGGGGCTTTAACTATTCCCGGCCTACGCTTTACCAGCTTGCGGGCCTCGAGGTAAAGGCCAGGCCGGATGAGGAGCTTCAAGCGCTTTGCTATAAGCTCTCGGCAGACGCAAACGAGCTCAGGAGAAGCGTTCCAGAGGACGAAAACCGCGTATTCCACATAGCGGATTACGGGAAGTATTTCGATAAAATACCGGCCGCATATGAAAGGCTCAGTCAGAGCAATCCCCTTTTTGCAGGCAGGGTTTATCCCGCAAAGGGAGTGATGGCCTCCGAAGGAATGTCATGGGCGGGGATATGCGGCATTTTCATGCCGTTTACCGCAGAGGCGAATGTAAACACACATCAGCCCTCGCTCCTGCTCCTTTCCAGCGCGGCTCACGAAAACGCCCATTCCTTAGGCTTTGCCCGCGAGGACGAGGCTAACTTCATAGCCTATCTCGCCTGCATCAGCTCGGAGGATCCTTCTATAAGATATTCCGGAGCGATGCTCGCGCTGATAAACTGCGGCAACGCTCTGTATAAAAGCGCCCCGGACAAAGCGGCAGCCCTGAGGGAAACCTACAGCGACGCTGTGCTGCGTGATATTGCCGCTTATAACCAATACTGGGACAGATACGAAGGTCAGGTCGAGGAGACGTTCGACAGCATAAACGACAGCTATCTTAAGTTCAACCTTCAGGAAAACGGCGTAAAGAGCTATGGCATGATGGTTGACCTCATGCTCGCCTACTATGACATTCAACCAGATCAGTAGCCCAGTTTTATGGCCTTTTTGAGCAGCTGCCCTGCAAGGGGAGCCGCTGCGCTTGCACCGCCGCCTGCCTGCTCAAGTATCACCGTAACGGCAAGAGGGTGCTCGTCATCAGCAACAAAGCCCGTAAACCAGGAGTGGGTCTTTACGCTCTTGTTTGAGGATACCTCGGCGCTTCCCGTCTTGCCGCCCACCTGATAGCTCTCCAGCGCGGCTTTTCTGCCGGTACCGTGATTTACGGTATCGAACATGGCATTTTGCATTATTTCGGATTCTGCGGCCGTGAGCACAGTCTTATAGACCCGGCTCCCGGCTGTTAATTTTACCCTGTTGTTGCCATCCGCTACCCTGCTCAAGAGCCTCGGCTCCATCATTACGCCGCCGTTGGCTATTGCCGCGGTCAGCATACATGTCTGCATGGGGGTCATAAGGTCCTTATATTGGCCGATACCTGACCATGCAACCTCCAGATCCGTACTGCCCTTCTCAAATGAGCTTGAATAAAGCATCATATCGTTGAACAGGAATTCGTCGCCTATGCCCAGCTCCTTTGCGACTGTGGCGAGCCGTGCCGGCCCCAGCTCCATCGCAAGCTTTGCGAAGGTGTTGTTGCAGGATTTTGCAAAGGCGGTATATATGTCTATCTCGCCGTGGTATTCGCTGTGCGAGTCCCTCACTATACTGTATAGCTCGCTGGCAGCAGGTTCCGCGCCCACGTCCTCTGCCCCCTCCTGATCCCTGTCATACTTTATGTTTTCGCTGGCGGCGGCGAATTCTTCGTCGTCAACGTGTATGTTTGGCAGATACTTGCCGGTCTTTTTATCAAATACAAGAGCGCCGTCGCAGTTGAAAGTGCGGTTCTCTATGCCTGGAAGATAACGCAGTGCTGCTATCATCGTGACTATTTTGAATGTGGAGCCGGGAGTATAGCGCCCCATAGTCACCCGGTTCACCATTGCGCTGGCAGCAAGATCCTTCTCTCCGTTCAGGTAATCCTCCATATATTTTGGATCAAACGTGGGCTGGCTGACAGAGGCAAGTATTTCGCCTGTCTTGTAATTCATCAGCACCACCGCGCCCCAGTAATCGTCCATCAGCTTGTAGGCGTACTCGCAAAGCTCTGAATCCACGGTGAGCAGCACGCTGGACCCTACCTTCTGCTGAGTGCCTATGATCTGCTCGAATTCGTCGGTCAGGCGGCTGTCAAAGCCCAAAAGATACTTTGCGAACATGGATTCCGCGCCGAAGGTCTGGCCGTATGTGTCGCCTATTATGTGGCTCATGGAGCGCCGCAGGGACTTTACGTCCACGTACTTGCGTTTGCCCTCGCTGTTGGTATAGGCGAGCCTTACGCCGTTCCTGTCCAGCAGCATGCCGGCGGCGATGGTTCCCTTTCTGTTTGCTACCCTTGTATTATAGGGGCTTGCGAACCAGCGGTTGCCGTATACGTTTACTATGTAGCCAAGGTAGACGCTCAGCACTATGAACATAACGCAAAACAGCGCCAGCATGGCCTTTATATGATTTCTTGTGCTGTCCTTTCGTTCCTTTTTCATATAATATCTTCCTTAAGCGTTCTCTTCACCGGCTTCGTACATGGCGTCCTGAAGCATCTCTCCGTTTTGTATGGATACGCCCTCGAGTATGCCGAGCAGCATCATGCAGGCTATCATCGAGCTGCCGCCATAGCTTACGAAGGGCATTGTTATGCCGGTGAGCGGTATGAGCTTTATCACGCCCGCGATTATTATAAAGCTTTGCAGGGTTATGAGCACCGTGCAGCCAAAGGCTACGAGCATAAGATACCTGCTTCTGGCGTTGAGCGCTATCAGCGCGCCCCGGATTATGAACACCAGATACAGCGCTATCACGGCAATTCCGAATACAATGCCGAACTCCTCGCATATTACCGCGAATATGTAGTCCGTATTGTATGCGGGTATGCTCTTGGGAAGTCCTTTGGTAAGGCCAAGGCCCCACAGGCCGCCCGAGGCTATTGCCATGAGGCCCTGGGCAATCTGGTAGCCGCTGGTTGAATACGTAGCCCAGGGGTTGAGCCATATAGCAACGCGTGCTTTAACGTGGTCGAACATATAATAGCTGGCCACGGCACCGGCAGCGCCGGCTCCAAGGCCGACCAGCGTAGTGCCTACCTTGCCGGTCGCGGTGTAAAACATTATAAGATACGTCCCACATATCAGCAGCGCGGCACCAAGATCTCGCTCCGCAACCAGAAGCCCCGCCACGATTATTGCAAATATTGCAGACGGCAGCCAGTCCCAGGTCCTTTTTACCTTTGTAAAGTGGTTAGCCATGACGAACACAAGCGCCACCTTAACGAATTCCGAGGGCTGGACGCTTATGCCGCCCAGCTTTATCCAGTTTTTTGCGCCGCCGTTTTCGGTGCCTATCACCAGCAGCACCCCCAGCATGGCGATGCTTAGCGCCATGAGCGGGATATCCATGGTCTTGAAGAATTTCGGCGCCCGCATGAGCAGCACACAAACTATCATGGCAACTATACCTATGCCGAACCATACCAGCTGCTTAAAGGCCACCTCGTATGAAAGCCTGTACTGAACTATCATGCCTATGCCCGCAAGAAGATTGGCGATGACAAGTATGAACCTGTCGGCGTATTTTGATATCCACAGTATGATTATATACTGTAAAAGAAGCACCACGATAAGGCCGCCTGCAAATATCAGCGCCTTGTAGTCAAAGCTCTCGTCCCTTAAGGAGAGCAGCGCAAAGGCCGCAAGCTCAAATATCATAACTATGCCGAGAAGCCCCGCCGCGCTCAGCTGCCTAACCCTGTTCACTTTCTACCTCCTCGCAGCGCACCCGCTTCATTCTGTAATAAAACTTGACCTCGCCCAGCTGTACGAGATCGCCCTCCGCCAGTTCCTCCGTTTTGTGCTCCATGGGCTCGCCGTTTATGAGAATATTGGCCCTGCCGTAACGCCGGATGTATACAAAGCCGCCCTTTTCGTATATCTTGGCGTGCTTGCGGCGCACCGAGCCATCGTCAATGCATATATCGCATTTCCTTCCCCGGCCTATTATATTGCTCTTTGCAAGTATGAACCCTTCCTCGTTGGTATCAAAGGGCGGAAGGAACTCTATATGCCTTGCATAGCCCTTTTCCAGCCAGTTCTTTACCCGGCGCAGTTCATTGTACTCGCATACAGAGTGGTACACTATCCTGAATAATATATAAACTATGGCAGCGACAAAGAAGTATCTCATACCGGATACCAGCAGTGAATATATGTCGGACCGCACGTCATCGCCTCCAGTGCATTTTACATCAATATTAATTATAGCACAGAATCGCGTCATATCTGTGTCCTGTTTATCAACAATGTTGGATTCTGTCCCCCCAAAAATACAAAGGCCGCGAAACTGCGGCCCATGGCTGCCAGCCTTTGCTTCTATATCGCCGGGCAGTGCGTTTTCTATGTGGTGCATCCTCAGTCGCTGGCGGCCTGAAAATCATCCTCGGGTAGAGCTCCCATCTTGTCGTCAAAGTTTTTGAGAAGCTCCTCCATCGTCGTTCCGTATTTCTCACAGTCCGCCCTGTATTCCACGATTTTTTTTGCACAGTCAACGGCAAATTCTTCATAAGACTTTATATCCCATTTTTCATTTGGGGGCAACTGCTCAAAGGTAAAGTATGTCTCATATTCGGCATTGACCTCGTCCAGCACCTTCTGATAAGCCTCATAATCAATGCCCTTCTCCCGGCAGCCCAATAACGCCAACAAAAGCATTATCAGTAAGCAGCATAAAACCGACCTTTTCATGATCCGTATCTTCCTTTCCGAACATATGCTCAAAAGAACCACCTCCATACTTGAAATTTAAGCAGATTTTAATATTCAATTTACCAGCCCAACCCATATTTATAATTCGAGTTTACAGGCAGAGAAATATATTCGTCAATAACACTATTGCAAATAAAGTATTAACATATAGTATACTTGCGCCGTCCGCCAAAAACATAGGGCCGCGGTTTCGCGGCCCATGGTGCTCTTTTGAATCAATCAGTTGAGCAGCGGGGATTTAAGCAGCAGGTTCTTTGTGCGCTGCAAATGCGTCCTGAGTATCGCCGTGGCGAGCTCGGTATCCTTGCTTTCGCAGGCGGAAATAATCTGGCTGTGCTCATCAACGGTATACAGTTCTGCCGATACCTCCTCTTTCCCGAAAAACGGAGTGATATACCTATCCACATTGGCATGCATCTGGTCTATAAGGGAAAGCAGAGTCTGGTTATCGCAGGGGTCATACAGCGAAAAGTGCAGTTTCAGGTTTAGCTCCGCGCCCTTTATGGGATCCTTTTCCTTGGAAAAAAGCTCTAATAGCTCCCTGGCTCTCGCCAAATCTTCCTCCGTGATATGGGGCAGGGCCAAGCGAAGCGCGCCTACTTCCAGCAGTATGCGGGTATCCATGACGTCGCTGAGCTCTTTACAGGACAGTTTGGTAACTACAGCGCCTCTGTTGGGATATATCCTGACAAGGCCCTGCGCTTCCAGCTGGCGAAAAGCCTCCCTAACCGGTATATGGCTGACGCTTAACGCATTGGATATCTCGTCCTGCCTAAGAGGCATATCTCCCGGAAGCTCGCCGCGCACTATGGCCGTGCGTATCACCTGAAAGACCCAATCCCGCGCTGCCATGGATCGAGGCTGCATTTCTTCGGCGATTTTTTTAAGATCCATATATATTGCCGTCACTTTCAATGATAATATTATATGATATATTTTATCCGAATTTCGGCAATAGTCAATACATCAGTCGCATATGTCCGCCGTTGACGCACAGCTTATTCATTTATGGATGAGCTGCTTGTACCCAGCCCGGCCGGCACAAACGCGTATCTGGTGGTCAGCCCTTCTACCGGCTCATCGCCTATCAGCAGCTCCTCATGCTTTACCGTCACCCTGTACCTGTAACCCTTTCCTGGCTTGACCGCAGCGTCGATGTACTCTATGTGCCCTTCACGGCCGTTCCATGTCATGAGCGGCTTTTCCGCCTTGCCGGCTTCGCTGCGCCACAGGGTATACATTCCGAAATCATCCGGACAATCGAAAGATACCATAACGCCTCCTTCTTCGCGCACCGCCAGGAGGTTCTGTGCCGATCCCGGCACTGCCCAGTAGCCCGATACGTCCTCCGGCGCTGTTTCTTCCGTAAAGTATTCGGTAACTCGGCTGCTTTGGGGCGTCATGGCGTTGGCGAGGACTACCTTGTGCTGCTTTTTCAGCGTCTTTGCGTCTATGGAATACTGCTTCACGCTTTCAGGCCTTTCAAAATCCCCGCTCCTGCCATCGGGATATATGTGGTTAAAAAGCTCATACAGCATCAGTGCAGGATAAGTGCCGCCGGTGGCGGAGGACGGCAGCAGCCCCAGCCTGTCGCTATCGTACCCCTGCCATACGACGGCGGTATATTCAGGCGTGTATCCTGCCATCCACGCATCCCTGTTGCCGTTTGCCAAGCCGACGGTGCCCGTCTTGCCGGCTATGGGTATATCGAGCGTATTCAGCCGATGGCCCGTTCCCTCAGTCACCACGCTTTTGAGCATACTAGTAAGGATATAGGCGTTTGCCTCGCTCATTACTCTCCGGCTGTCCTGCCTGTATTCATATACCGTCAGGCCGTTCCTGTCGGTTATCTTCTTTATCAACGTTGGGGTATTGTATATACCGCCTGAGGCAAAACAGGAATATGCCCCTGCGATCTGTAAAGGAGATACGCCATAGGTAAAGCCGCCGAGAGCAAGTGCCAGACTGTCGTCCTTATCGTCAAACTCTATACCGCACCTTTTTGCGAAATCCTTTGCCCTGTATACCCCTACTGCCGATAGCGTCTTTACCGCAGGCACGTTGAGTGACTTGGTTACGGCTTCTCGCACAGTTACCCAGCCGTAATATTTATTTCCGTAATTTGACGGCGTATAATCGGCAAAAGTCGTCTCCTCGTCCAGTATCATATCTGCCGCAGTATAGTTTAGGTATTCAAATGCCGGTGCATATGCTATAACAGGCTTTATCACGGAACCGGGCTGACGCCGTATATCTGTCGCTCGGTTGAAGGATATGCCGCCCGTGTAGCTGCGCCCGCCCACCATTGCGACCACCATGCCTGTGGAGGGCTCCAGTACCACTATTGCAGCCTCTGAATCCTCTGCCGGGAACAGCTCTCCGTTTTTGAACATCTCCTCGCAGTAATGTTGTATATCGCTGTCCATGGCGGAATAAATGCTGTAACCGCCCCGTATCAGCTCGTCTACGGTAATTCCCATCAGCGCAGCAGCGCTCTTTGTAACGGCGTCTGTATAGTAGCCGCTGTACTCCTCATTCTTGTCGTGCAGTATGGTAGGGCGCCTGGCTGAGGCCTGCTTTTTTTCATCGTCGGTTATATAGCCGTAATCCCGCATAAGCCTGAGTATATTGTTGCGTCTGTTTATTGAAGCCGCATAGTTTATATGTGGCGCGTAGCCCGACGGGGACTTGAGTATCCCTGCAAGCATGGCGCTCTGATCCAGAGTAAGGTCGGATGCGTGTACTCCAAAATAGCCCTCGGCTGCCGCCTCGATACCGTAATACCCGCCGCCGAAGTAAACGTAATTCAGGTACATCTCAAGGATATCCTCCTTGCTGTAATGCCGCTCCATCTCATAGGCAAGGGCTGCCTCCTCAGCCTTTCTGGATATGGTTTTTTCGGAGGTGAGGTGGCTGAGCTTTATGAGCTGCTGGCTTATGGTAGAGGCTCCCTGAACGTAGCTGCCGGCCTTTATATCCGCCACGATAGCGCCGGCGATGCGTATGACGTCTACTCCCTCGTGCTCAAAAAATCGCGCGTCTTCGGCGGAGATAAAAGCATACACAGTGCTTGGCTGTAGTTCACTGATGCTCACCCATGTCCTGTCCTGAACTCCGTGTAAGCGGGTAACCACATCGCTTTGCCCATCGTATATTATTGAGGTCCTGTCGCAGCCTGTTATTCTGTATACGTCGAAATCCACCCACCTGTCCATACCAAGGGTCTTGACCGCGCCGCAAAGCAAAAACAAAACTGCCGCGGCAGTAACGGCCAGCAGCAGTATCTTTAATCCTCTGAACCTCATTTTCCTTATCCCTCCATCGTATTCCTGACATTAGTATCGCCAGAGCGGCAGAAGAATAAAATCCAAATCGGCGTAAAAATATTAAGTTTTTCTTATTTATATATCAGCAGCAGAAAATATAGGGCATACCGCCCATTGAGCTGCAGCACAGCATGCTGGCGCAGAGCGGGCAGGGGCTGCAATTGTAGGAGCCGTAGTTGCCTGTGCTTCTGGTATAGGCGCCGCCGCTGTTTTTTATCGAGCTGTACGCCGCGGCGTACTCCGGGTTGTGGGGCTCCTGCTGATAGGCTATCGTCAGGTATTCCCGGGCCTTATCGTACCAGCCCTGGCGCAGGTATATTATGCCGTAGAGATAGTACCATTCGGCGTTGCGGGTGGATATGGCGTCCAGCACCGCCTTGGCGGCCTGAAGGTTATTCTGGTTGATGAAAGCCCTCGCCCTGTTGAATTCCTGAGCATTCGGGCCGGAATATGAGCTTCCGGAGCCGGTATATCCGCCGCTGTAGGAGTCATAGGTGCCATTGCCGTTCCTGTTGGCGTAGCTTGAGCTCTGACCGTTTTTCTTTGTCAGCATCTCATAGGCTTCGTTGACCTCCACCAGCTTTTCGTTTGCAAGCTCCTTCAGATCGGAATCGGTATACTTGTCCGGGTGGTACTTCTTGACGAGTTTAAGGTATGCAGACCTTATCTCCTCCTGCGAAGCACCCTCGTTTACTCCAAGTACCTTATAAGGGTTATTCATCTTTTCCTCCAAGAACCTCTCTGTTTTTTGCAGGGCAGCCGTCAAGGATTATATTATCCAGCAGTCCCTCATGAGATAGTAAGTTCAAAAGCTGATAAGCATTTATCGCCTCATTAAGGGAGCAGTTCAGCAGGAACTCCGCCCTGTCCTTATCTGCGCCTGACGCGATGAACGGATTGTAGCTGCCTTTCTTTTTATCCTTATCCCTGTCGTCCCAGGCATCTATTAAATATACCCAGCGGCCGAGGTGATACAGCGTGTGTGCGAGGGCTATCCTGTCTCCCCGGTTCTCAATGGGCGCAGAAAGGCCTACGGATTTCATCATTCGGGCAAAGGCGTCTGCCGGGGCATCCAGCTCGGAGCAGTTCGCTTTTTCAAGCTCGCCAAGCTCCTTCAGGCCCCGGGATATGGCACGATCCATTTCAGGCTGCCTGTTTGCCGCCTTTTTCATGGCGCCGCCAAGGGCAGCTTTTGCACAGACAGCCGCGGGATTTTTGTCGTCCCGCCAGTCGTCGTCCAGCTTGTAATAGGCCAGCAGCACATCCATATCAGCGGCAAAGCGCAGCATATCGTCGGCGGCTGCGGCAAGGCGCGGCTTTGATAGAGGCTTATATACACAGCGGCGCTTTTGCACATCGTCAGTACCGGCGAGGCCGGAAAGCAAGAGAGCTATAAAAGTACAGTCGTAGCTCAGAACGCTCCGCGCTATTTCGCCGTATTCGGCGCTGAGACATTTACACAGCCCGCAGTAATACGCCCTGTATTCGGTATATTCTCTTATTCTGAGCTCGTCCTGATTCGGCCGGATGTATCCGTACATGGCTATACCTCATTATTTCTTGCAATATTGTATCATCAATTAGCTGCATCTCCAAATATTATTTGCGCCAAACTGGAGCAAAAATATGAAAAACAGGAAAAAAGCTTGCGGCACGCCGGATTTTATTATGTTGTGACACATATTTCACATTATGATAGCTGAATTATATTTGAAATAGTACAATGTATTTGTTATAATGTAAACATCAATGCGGCAAACAAAAATACAGCTGCATAATTTTAAGGAGGAAACTTATACATGAAGAAGTTCATTGCTATTGTTATGGTAGCCATGTTCGCTCTGTCTATGGTAGCTTGCTCTCAGCCTGCTGCCGAGGAGACTCCCGCAACCGAGGAGACTCCCGCAACCGAAGAGACCGCTGCTCCCGAAGCTTCTGCTGAGGCTGCTTCCGAGTACAAGGTCGCTATGATCACCGACTACGGCGATATCACCGACCAGTCCTTCAACCAGACCACCTACGAAGCCTGCAAGGCTTTCTGTGAGGAAAAGGGTATTGACTTCAACTACTTCAAGCCCGCCGGCGACTCCGATGCAGAGCGCGTTGCTATGATCGAGTCCTCTATCGACGAAGGCTACAACGTAGTCGTAATGCCCGGCTATGCCTTTGCCGGCGCCATCAAGGAGACCGCAGGCACCTATTCCGATGTTACCTTCATCGCTCTGGATGTAGGCGCAGGCGATCTGGGCGACGATTATCAGCTCCCCTCCAACCTGTATTGCGCAGTATACCAGGAAGAGCTCTGCGGCTATATGGCAGGCTACGCTGCCGTAAAGCTGGGCTATAAGAACCTGGGCTTCCTGGGCGGCATGGCCGTTCCCGCTGTTGTGCGTTACGGCTACGGCTTCGTACAGGGCGTTGACGCCGCTGCGGCTGCTCTGGGTCTCACCGACGTTAAGCTGAATTACATCTACGGCGGTCAGTTCTACGGCGATTCCGACATCACTGCCGTTATGGATACCTGGTATACCAACGGCACCGAGGTCGTATTTGCCTGCGGCGGCGGTATCTACACCTCTGCTGCTGAGGCTGCTGCCAAGGTCGGCGGCAAGGTAATCGGCGTTGACGTTGACCAGGCTGCCATCATCGACGGCGCTTATGGCGAGGGCATGACTGTTACCTCCGCTATGAAGGGCCTCGCCCCCACCGTAAAGACCATGCTGAGCGAAGTAGTTGCGGGCAATTTCGCAAACTATGGCGGCAAGATCGACACCCTGGGTCTGGTATCCGACAACCCCGAGGACAACTACGTACAGCTCCCCATGGGCTCCACTCAGTTTGCAGACGGCAAGTTCACTGTTGACGATTACAAGGCTCTGGTAGCCGATATGTTCGCCGGCAAGATCACCGTTTCCAACGATACCACCAAGGCTGCCTCTGACTTCGCCACCGTTATCACCGTTGACGATCAGGGCGCTATCAAGTAATTCAGCTTGAGCCTTACAGGAGGGCCGCTTCGGCGGCTCTCTTTTTTTGTGTATAAAATTTGTCGAAAGCGCTAAATTTTCTTTGCTTTATACATATAAATATAGTAAACTTTACTTATATGTATATGGTTTCCGTCCCCGTGAAACAAGTAGCGCCCGGGCCATAAAAACGGAAGGAGGGACAGTGACTTGGAAAATCAGTATGCTATAGAAATGCTGAATATTACCAAGAAGTTTCCTGGCATAATCGCCAACGACAACATCACGCTTCAACTCAGAAAGGGCGAAATACATGCCCTGCTCGGCGAAAACGGAGCCGGCAAATCAACCCTTATGAGCGTACTTTTCGGTCTGTATCAGCCTGAGGAGGGCGAGATACACAAGGACGGCCGCAAGGTCGAGATCAAGGATCCTAATGACGCCAACGCCCTTGGCATAGGCATGGTTCACCAGCACTTCAAGCTGGTGGAATGCTTCTCTGTTCTGGACAACATCATACTTGGCGTCGAGCCCAACAACCACGGCTTTCTGCAAAAGCAGGACGCCCGAAAAAAGGTTATGGAGCTTTCCGAAAAATACGGTCTTGCCGTTGACCCTGATGCTCTCATAGAGGATATCACCGTAGGCATGCAGCAGCGCACAGAGATACTCAAGATGCTGTATCGCGACAATGACATACTGATATTTGATGAGCCTACGGCTGTGCTTACCCCTCAGGAAATAGACGAGCTGATGCAGATCATCAAAAACCTCGCCGCCGAGGGCAAGAGCATACTGTTCATATCTCATAAGCTAAATGAAATAATGGCGGTGGCAGATCGCTGCACCGTCCTTCGCAAGGGCAAGTATATAGGCACCGTGGAAACCGCTAATACCACCATGGAGGAGCTCTCCTCAATGATGGTAGGCCGCAACGTCAGCTTTCACGTTGAAAAGGGCCCGTCCAATCCCGGCGACGTTATCCTTTCTGTAGAAGATCTTACCGTAGCCTCCAAGGTACACAAGAACAACGCCGTAAAGAACGCATCCTTGAAGGTTCGCGCAGGCGAGATAGTCTGCATAGCGGGCATTGACGGAAACGGCCAGACCGAATTCGTCCATGCCCTTACCGGCCTTGAGCCCGCCGTATCCGGCAAGATCACCCTCTCCGGCAGGGATATAACCAACGTTCCCATACGTCAGCGCAGCATAATGGGCATGAGCCACATACCCGAGGACCGCCACAAGCACGGACTGATATTGGATTACACCCTGGAGGACAACCTTGTGCTCCAGCGCTACTTTGAGCCCGAATTCACCGACAAGGCGGGCTTCCTCCGCAGGAACAATATCCGCTCCTATGCGGAAAAGCTGATCGGCCAGTACGACATCCGTTCCGGTCAGGGTCCCATCACCATTGCCAGAAGTATGTCCGGCGGCAATCAGCAGAAGGCCATAGTCGCCCGCGAGATAGACAAAAACCCTGAGCTGCTGGTAGCCGTCCAGCCCACCCGCGGCCTTGACGTAGGCGCGATCGAGTACATTCACAAACAGCTTGTAGCCCAGCGTGACGCCGGCAAGGCAGTACTTCTGGTATCCCTTGAGCTGGATGAAGTGATGGACGTTCCGGATCGCATACTGGTAATGTATGAGGGCGAGATAGTCGGCGAGCTTGACCCAAAGGCCACCACTCAGGAAGAGCTGGGCCTCTACATGGCAGGCGCAAAGAGAGACGAGGTGAAAGCATGAAAAAGAATCTGCTGAAAAATAACGGTGTGCAGTCGCTGATAGCGTCCCTCGTATGCATCGTGCTGGGACTGTTTATCGGCTATATTGTGCTGCTGTTCATTAATCCTACCGGCGCAGGCAATGCCATAGTTACCATAGTAAAGAACTTCATGACCTACAACAGGCCCCAGGCACAGCTGAAGTACATGGGCAATACGCTGGTAAAGACGGCTCCTCTGCTCCTCTGCTCCCTGTCAATACTATTTTCCTATAAAGTAGGTCTGTTCAACATAGGCGCCGCCGGTCAGTACTGTGCCGGCGTGGCTCTGGCGCTTTACACGGCGCTTGGCCTGGGCTGGAGCTGGCTCCCCTGCCTCGTATTCGCAATGCTGGCGGGCGCGCTGCTCGGCTGCATAAGCGGTGTGCTAAAGTCATACCGCAACGTAAACGAAGTCATATCCGGCATAATGCTCAACTGGATAACCCTCTACCTCACAAATATGCTGCTTACCAAGGTAAAGGAAGAGACCAGCCCATACACTCTGGTGCTAAACACCACCAATCCCAATGCGGTGCTGCCCTCCCTCGGCTTAGGCAAGTTGTTCAACAACAACCAGTACGTAGGCCTCGCCATTCCCCTTGCCATAATCATCGCCATAGTGGTGCTGATAGTACTGGAAAAGACCCGCTTCGGCTACGAACTGCGCGCTACCGGCTACAATAAAAACGCAGCCAAGTACTGCGGCATGGCTGAAAAGCGCAACATAATCCTCTCCCTCGGCATCTCCGGCGCACTGGCAGGACTGGGTGCGGCTATGCTTTACCTCACCGGCTACGAGCAGTGGCAGTGCTCCACTTCCTCCGTCCCCGGCATGGGCTTCAACGGCATAGCGGCCGCATTCTTAGGCGGACTGAACCCCATAGGTTCGATATTCTCATCCTTCTTCATTCAACACATAACCGCCGGTGGCGCATATGTGGATAAGTCCATGTACTGCTCTCAGATATCAGACCTTATCTCCGCCATAATCATCTACCTTTGCAGCTTCGTGCTGTTCTTTAAAACGGTGATGAACCGCGGTATTGCAAAGAGCGAGGAAAAAAAGGCCCGGCTGGAAAAGCAGGCAGCTCTCTGCGCAAATACTGAGAAAGGAGGCGACAATTAATGGTACTGCTGATACAATACACCCTGCTGTTCGCTTCTGTTCTGCTGCTGGTGGCCCTTGGCGGCTGCTTCTCCGAGCATTCCGGCGTAATCAACCTGGGCCTTGAAGGCATAATGGTAATGGGTGCTCTGGGCGGCGCACTGATGATGCGCTACCTGCCTGACGGCACTCCAGCTGCCCTTATGGTACTGCTGGTAATACTCACCAGCATCATAGCAGGCATGCTCTACTCCTGCCTGCTGGCTATATCCGCCATTCACTGCAACGCTGACCAGACCATCGTCGGCACCGCCATGAACATACTTGGCACTGCGGCGGCCACCGTTATCGTAAAGGCTATAAACACCGCAGCTAATCCCGATGACGTATCCTCTACCATACAGTACGTCAGCGCCAAGAAGGCCTTCCTTGTGAACATAGGCTCCTTTGAGTTCAACTGGTTCATGCTGGTCGCAGTGATAGCACTGGTGCTGTCCTATATCACCCTATACAAGACCAAGTTCGGCCTTAGGCTCATGGCCTGCGGCGAGCATCCTCAGGCAGCCGACAGCGTAGGCATAAACGTATTCAAGATGCGCTGGGCAGGTGTGCTGATCTCCGGCCTTCTGGGCGGTCTCGGCGGCATAGTGTACATCACCTGCGGCGTAAGCGAATGGAAGTTCGAATATGGCGTCGCGGGCTTTGGCTTCCTCTCCCTCGCCGTTATGATATTTGGCCAGTGGAAGCCCACAAAGATAGCACTTGCAGCTCTACTGTTCGGATTCTTCAGGGCGCTGTCGAATGTATACTTCGGCTTTGCTTTCCTCAAAAACCTGAATATACCCAGCGGCATATACAATATGCTGCCTTACATCATCTCCCTTGTGGTATTGGCCTTCACCTCCAAGAAGTCCAGAGCGCCTAAGGCGGAGGGTATCCCCTATGATAAGAGCCTGAGGTAAAACCCATGGCAAAGCTGTATTTCCGCTACGGAGCGATGAGCTCAAGCAAGACCGCCAATGCCCTCATGGTAAAATACAACTACGGCGAGCGGGGTCAGAATGCCCTCCTGGTCAAGCCTGCCATAGACGTACGGGACGGCGTGCGCACGGTAAAGTCCCGCTGCGGCCTCTCTTCCGAGTGCGTACTGTTCCATGAGATGGACATAGCCGCCATAAAGCGCGGAGACTACGACTGCATAATCGTGGATGAGGCGCAGTTTCTTTCAAAGGACGAGGTGCAGCTTCTGACTGATATAGTGGACGAATACAACGTTCCCGTCATCTGCTACGGCCTCCGCACCGACTTTCAGGGCAACTTCTTCGAAGGCAGTCACTGGCTTATGGCCTGGGCCGATACTATCGAGGAAATAAAGACCATCTGCTGGTGCGGCCGCAAGGCCATATGCAACGCCCGCCTCGACGGCAAAGGAGGCATAACAAAGGTTGGCGAGCAGGTAGTTCTCGGTGCAAACGACAAATACATCGGCCTTTGCAGAAAACACTGGCGGCTTGGAGATCCCGGTCCAGACTTTAGGAATTAACAGATATACAGATATGTTGAAGGCGCGTGCCATACGGTACGCGCCTTAGAGTGTCAAAAAAGTGGCTGAATGCCACTTTTTTGAGTTTTACGGGTTTTGCCTCTCGCATTCGCTCCCGGGCGGCAAAATCCGCAAAGTACGAAAACCTCTGGGTTTTCATCCGTTCTGACGCACATGTCGTCAGAGCCGGATTAAACATAAGGGGCTGCGGCCCCTTATCAACCCTTGGGTTTTTTGACAGACTGAGGCGCGTGCCATACGGTACGCGCCTTTGTTGTGCTCTTATATCTTACTTACTTATTAAATAGCCCGGCGAAGAACTTGCTGACGCTTCCAAGGAACCCCGTTACCTTTTCAGTAATTGTCGTGACGGTCTTTGCCACCTTATCCTTGGCAGTCATGGCTTTTTCAACGGTATTAGTGATTGATACCAGCTTTTCCTTGAGCTGGTTGATATCAAGCTTTTCAAGCTGACGGCACAGCTTCAGCAGCTGCTCTATCTGCTCATCTGTCACCTGCACGTTGTACTGGTCCGCAAGTTTCTTTATCTCCTTCTTCACGTCCGCATCGGACATGGTCTCGGTGATATCCAGTATGCCCTTGAGCTCGTTTATGAGGGCGGTAGCTTCGTCGCTGCCTATGTACTCGGCAAGCTGGCCGGTAACGATAAGCTCCTCGGCACCTACCATCTTTGCAAGGCTGGAAAGCGAATTACCGGTTATATCCTCATACGCCTTATAAATACCGGTAAGAGCCGCTGTGCCGGACACCTCAAAGGGCGCGGTGACCTTTACGTCCGCATCCGTTATGCCGGCGGTAGTCAGGGCGTTCTTATACATCTGCTCGGTACACCAGTTAATGTTCTTGGTGGATACATTCAGTCCGGAGCCGTCGTCCAGTATTGTGATATACACGCAGGAGATGGCCTTATGGCCTATCTTTTTGTCGTCTACCAGGCCTTCGAGGTACTGCCTCTCGTTTTCGTTGGTGACGGTTATCTCGGGTATTACGCCGCGCTCTATGCCGAAATCACTGTATACCGCCGCTATCTGCTCGGAATCAAGGTTAGCGCCTATAGCCACCCTCGCCTCGCCTACCTTATAAGCGAACGCGCCCGACATAGTGAGCAGGCAAAGCGCCGCCATGATTATAGAAATCAATCTTTTGCATTTCATTGTGAAGAAACCTCCGCTTGTATCGTTCCACGTTTGCAATTATATCACGATGATTTGCAAATAACATTAACATAATGTAAACAAAACCTTGAAAATTCAGTGGAAAATGACGGAATAACCTCGTTTATCCCCCACCGTGCCATTTTACATGGGTTTTACATAACCTTTCTTTTTCATTTTACACGGTAGATTTAACATAATAACCGTAAACAATACCATCAGTTGACAAGGACATAAAAAAGAAAGGAATCAAAGAATAATGAAGAAGATCATAAGCATCGTAATTGCAGCGGCCTGTGTACTGGCACTTTTCGCCGGCTGCTCCGCCAAGGCGCCTGAGGCTGCCGCAGAAGACGGCAACGTATCATTGGACGGCTCTACCTCCATGGAAAAAGTCATAGGCTCCCTGGGTGAATCCTTCATCAACAGCAACCCCGGCACCTCATATACATACAATCCTACAGGCTCCGGCTCCGGCATCAAGGCTGTATCTGAAGGCACCTGTGATATCGGCCTCTCCAGCCGCAACCTGAAGGACGACGAGAAGGCTTCAGGCCTCACCGGAACAGTACTCGCACTTGATGGCATCGCCGTAATCGTAAATCCCAACAACCCCGTATCCGACCTCTCCGTAGAGCAGATCGCATCTATCTACAAGGGAGAGATCACCAATTGGAAGGACGTTGGCGGCAACGATGCTGAAATCGTGCTCATAGGCCGCGAGGCCGGCAGCGGCACCCGCGACGGCTTCGAGTCCATAACCGGCACAAATGACGCCTGCAAGTACCGTCAGGAGCTGACCTCTACCGGTGACGTCATTACCACCGTTTCCCAGAACCCCGACGCTATAGGCTACGCCTCCCTTGCCTCCCTCAAGGACAACGTAAAGGCGCTGACCGTAGGCGGCATCGCTCCTACTGAGGAGACTGTAAAGGACGGCAGCTATGTTATCCAGCGTCCCTTCGTACTGGTGACCAAGGACGGCGTTGAGCTCTCCGAAACTGCAAAGAAGTTCTTCGACTACGCTACCTCCGCCGAGGCCGCAGAGATCATCTCCGCAGCAGGTGCGGTCCCGGTAAACTGATAAACGGGTATATATAAAGGGCAGCTGGCAACAGCTGCCTATAAGCCTTGAGAGAGGATACGCAATATGAAGAAAAACAAAAGGATCGGGAAAATGCTTGAATTGGTGATGCACGGCATATTCCTTGTGCTCGGCCTTATAACAGTGGGCTGCGTTCTGCTCATCACGGTATATCTGGTCATATCGGGTATACCGGCAATACGCAGGATAGGTCTTGTTCCATTCCTCTTCAACAAGACGTGGGCTTCTACAGCCGCTACCCCCTCCTTTGGCATACTGCCCTTCATACTCACCAGCATCTACGGTACTGCCGGCGCCATATTGCTGGGAGTGCCTGTGGGATCCTTTACGGCGGTGTACCTTGCAAAAATGGCAAAGCCTTCGGTCAGGGCCATTATGCAGTCAGCGGTGAGCATGCTATCAGGCATTCCTTCGGTAGTTTACGGCCTTGTAGGTATGCTGATACTCGTACCCGGCATACGCAGGCTTTTCAACGTGCCTGATGGCTCAAGCCTGCTGGCCGCCATCATAGTGCTTTCCATTATGATATTGCCATCTATAATAAAGGTTTCGGTAACCGCGCTTGAGGCTGTGCCCAAGGAATACGAGGACGCTTCCCTCGCCCTTGGCGCAACTCCTGTGGAAACGTATTTCCGGGTATCCGTACCGGCCGCGAAAAGCGGCATAGCAGCCGCAGTAGTGCTGGGCGTCGGCAGGGCCATAGGCGAAGCGATGGCTGTAATGATGGTTTCGGGCAACGTGCCCAACATGCCTTCCCTCTTTCAGAGCGTAAGGTTCCTGACAACGGCCGTGGCAAGCGAAATGTCCTACTCAAGCGGCTTGCAGCAACAGGCCCTGTTCTCCATAGCGCTGGTGCTTTTCCTGTTCATTATGCTGATAAACGCCGCGCTCAATTTCTTTCTCAAAAGGGAAAAGGAAGGTTAGACCATGGAAGAAAAAAACGTATCGGTCAAACGCCGCGCTTATATGGGCCTGATGAAGTGCCTCATGTGGCTCTCTGCCGGGCTCACCTGCCTGCTTGTGCTGTTTCTGATAGGCTACGTGCTGTATAAGGGGCTGCCCAATATAACTTGGGAACTGCTCTCCACATCCCCCAGCTATCTTGCAGACAGCATAGGCATACTGCCTGATCTGATGAACACACTATACATCGTGATAGCTACAATACTTATCGTGGTGCCGCTGGGGGTGGGCGCAGCGATATACCTTACCGAGTATGCCTCAAACAAACGGGTGGTAAACGCCATAGAGTATGCCGCAGAGACGCTCTCCGGAATACCTTCAATAATATATGGTCTGGTAGGAATGCTGTTCTTCTGCCGGTTCTGCAAGATGGGTACCTCCCTTATGGCAGGCGCTCTTACCTTGGTGATAATGAACCTGCCCACCGTGATGCGCACCACTCAGGAGAGCCTTAAGACGGTTCCTCAGAGCTACCGCGAGGGCGCATTCGGGCTGGGCGCCGGCAAATGGCGCGTGATACGCACAGTAGTGCTTCCCGGTTGTACGGACGGCGTTATTACCGGCTGCATACTGGCCGTAGGACGCATACTTGGTGAATCGGCGGCGCTGCTGTTTACGGCAGGTCTTGCCCATACGCTCCACGGCTTCTTCTCAGGCCTTGGCAGCTCCGGTGCTACGCTTACTGTCGCCCTTTACGTATATGCAAAGGAGCGCGGTGAATTCGAGGTGGCCTTTGCCATTGCTGCCATACTCATGCTGTTGACTCTTATAATAAACCTCTCTGCCGACCTTGTGGCAAGATACTTCAGGAGGAAAAAGGAACTATGATGAATATAATCACCGTACAGGATCTCTGCCTCTGGTACGGCAGCCATCAGGCGCTTAAAGACATAAATATAGATATACCCGAAAAGAGCATAACCGCCCTCATAGGGCCCTCCGGATGTGGAAAATCAACTTTTCTCAAGACGCTGAACCGCATGAACGACCTCATACCCGACGTTAAGATAACAGGCAGCGTGAAATACAGGGACGCCGACATATTCGACCCGACAACAGACGTGAATGAGCTCCGCCGCCAGATAGGCATGGTGTTCCAGAAGCCTAATCCCTTCCCAATGAGCATATACGACAACATCGCCTACGGCCCGCGCACCCACGGCGTCAGGAACAAGGCCAAGCTGGACGATATCGTAGAGCGCTCCCTCCGGGGCGCGGCAATTTGGGACGAGGTAAAGGACAGGCTGAAAAAGAACGCCCTTGGCCTTTCGGGAGGCCAGCAACAAAGGCTTTGCATAGCCCGCGCCCTGGCCGTGGAGCCGGAAGTGCTGCTCATGGACGAGCCCACCAGCGCCCTTGACCCAATCTCTACTTCTAAGATAGAGGAGCTTGCCATGCAGCTCAGGGAGAAATACACCATCGTCATAGTCACCCACAACATGCAGCAGGCAGTAAGGATTTCCGACAACACCGCCTTCTTCCTTCTGGGTGAGCTTATAGAATACGGCAACACTGAGCAGATATTCTCACAGCCCGGGAACAAAAAGACAGAAGATTATATTACGGGGAGGTTCGGTTAGAGATGAGAAGCCGTTTTGACGAGCAGCTTGCGCTGCTTAACAAAGAACTTATAGAGATGGGCGCACTGTGTGAGGAGGTTATAAAGCTGGCATCGGAAGCGCTTACCGAGCGCAGCGCAGCTCTGGCCGCCAAGGTAGCTCCGCTGGATTCCGAGATAGACCAGAAGGAGCGCACAATAGAGTCAATGTGCCTGAAGCTGCTGCTTCAGCAGCAGCCCGTGGCGAAGGATCTGAGACAGATATCCGCAGCGCTGAAAATGATAACCGATATGGAGCGCATAGGCGATCAGGCTGAGGACATCGCGGAGATAATCTCTTTTCTTGACGGCCGCCCCGCAGAAAATGACGACCTTATGAGAGAAATGGCCAAGGCGACTATTAAAATGGTGACAGAGAGCGTTGATGCATACGTAAAGCATGATATAATGTTGGCAGAAAAGGTCGTGGCATATGACGATACAGTTGACGATTACTTCGATCAGGTAAAGAGGCGGCTCATAACCAAGATAGCCGAAGAGCCTGCCGACGGCGAGTACGCCCTGGACCTTCTCATGATTGCGAAGTATTTCGAGCGCATAGGCGACCACGCGGTAAATATCGCCGAATGGGTGATATTCTCGGTAACAGGCGTTCACAAGGAGGTATAGCATGATCTGGTGCGTTGAAGATGACGCGAGCATCAGGGATATAGAGGTCTACGCCCTGCAATCCACAGGCCTGGAGGCCCGGGGCTTTGAGGACGGAACCTCATTTTGGGAAGCGCTGCAAAAGCAACGGCCCGAGCTGGTAGTGTTGGATGTTATGCTGCCCGGCATAGACGGCATAGAGCTTCTTCGCCGTATGAAATCCTCCCCTGAGCTTGACTCCATACCCGTGGTAATGGCTACCGCCAAAGGCACGGAATACGATAAAATACAGGGGCTCGACCTGGGCGCGGATTACTATATCGCAAAGCCTTTCGGCGTAATGGAGCTGGTCTCCTGCGTAAAGGCCGTACTGCGCCGCTGTGCACCCAAGCAGGTAGAGCATCTCCTCAAGGCCAGCGGCCTCATAGTTAATCTTGACCAGCATACCGTCACCGCAGACGGCGAACGCGTTGCTCTCACCTTCAAGGAATTCGAGCTTTTGCGCCTGTTCCTCTCCCACCCCGGTATCGCCTTCACCCGTGATCAGCTGATGGAGGAAATATGGGGCACCGACTATCTTGGCGAAAGCAGGACGGTGGATATGCACATACGCACTCTGCGGCAGAAACTCGGCAAATACGGCGATATGATAGAAACGGTACGCAACGTAGGCTATCGGCTGGAGGTATCACAATGACAAAAAAGATATTCCACTCCATACTCCTCGTAGCAGGAGCGGTATTGCTTGCCAGCCTGTTTGTAATAACCGGCGCGCTGTATGAGTATTTCGGCATAATACAGAAAAAGCAGCTAAAAGACGAACTCGGCCTTGCGGCAGTATCAGTGGAACAGCAGGGCGATGATTTTTTAAAGCGGCTCTCCCCTGACCGCTACCGCATTACGTGGATAAATACCGAAGGCAATGTTATATACGACACCCGTACGGACGCTGAAAGCCTTGAAAACCACGCCGACCGCGCTGAGATAAAGCAGGCGCTCAAGGATGGTTACGGCGAAAGCATCCGCTACTCCTCTACCCTTCTTGAAAAGACCATATACTGCGCCCAAAGGCTCACAGACGGCAGCGTGCTGCGCATATCCGTGAGCCGGGCCACAATAGGCGTGCTGATGCTGGGAATCCTCCAGCCCATTCTGATAGTGCTCATAGTAGCGCTGGTGCTGTCCGGCATGCTCGCAAAGCGCCTATCAAAGCGCATAGTCGAGCCGCTGAACAGCCTGGATCTTGAGCATCCGCTGGATAACGATTCATATGAAGAACTGTCTCCTCTGCTCAACCGCATAAATAGGCAGCACAACCAGATAACCGCGCAAATGCGGGAGCTTAAAAAGCGCACCGACCAGTTCGCCCAGATAACAGCCAGTATGAACGAGGGTCTTGTACTTCTGGATAACCGCGGCTGCATACTCAGCATAAATCCCGCCGCCATTGAGATTTTCGGTGCGGAGCCCTCCTGCGTCGGTCAGGATTTCCTTTCTGTGGACCGCAGTCACGACATGAGTGTAGCAATACAGGCTGCGCTCAAGGACGGCCACAGCGAGATACACGCCGGACGCAAAGGACTCATATATCAGTTCGATATAAGCCGCATAGCAGCGGATGGCGAAACGGCAGGCGTAGTCATACTGGCCTTCGATATAACGGAAAAAGAGACTGCCGAGCAGAACCGCCGCGAGTTCACCGCCAATGTTTCCCATGAGCTGAAGACCCCTTTACAGGGCATAATAGGCAGTGCGGAGCTGATAGAGAACGGCATGGTAAAACCAGAGGATATGTCCCGTTTTGTAGGACATATACGTTTGGAAGCACAGCGTCTCGTTACCTTGATAGGCGACATAATACGCCTTTCCCAGCTTGACGAAGGCGGCGATATGCCCCGTGAAAACGTCGACCTGCTCTCTGTCGCTTCGGCGGTAGCCGACGACCTGCTCCCGTCTGCCGATGGCCAGGGTATAAGCATCGCCGTCGAAGGTTCTCCCGCCAATGTATACGGCGTAAAGAGGCTGCTATATGAAATAGTATACAATCTCTGCGACAACGCCATAAAGTACAACAGGCAGGGCGGCAGCGTAAAGATAAGCACGGTAAGCGAGGGCGACTTCTCCTCCGTCACCGTTTCCGATACCGGAATCGGCATCGCGCCCGAGTATCAGAACCGCATATTCGAGCGCTTCTTCAGGGTGGATAAGAGCCATTCCAAGTCTTCAGGCGGTACCGGGCTTGGCCTTTCCATAGTAAAGCACGCGGTACAGTACCACCACGGCAAGATAGAACTCACCAGCGCCCCGGGCAAGGGTACCTCCATTACCGTCTCCTTCCCCGCCATACAGTGAGCACCATACGAAAACGGGCATCCGGTTCGCCGCCGGAAGCCCGTTTTTTTGTACATGGTATATTTAGCCTATGGTATCCTTTACCACGCGCTGGAAGTTGAGCCTTGCGATCTTCTCCATATCCTCCTGGCTCATGCCCATTCTCTCGAAGCAGGCGAAGAGATTCGGTATCTTGGAGCAGTTTTCAAGCCCCTTGGTGCAGGGGCTGCCCGTATCGGTCATCGTGCCCATGGTATCCGGGTTATCAATGAACTCGAAGAAGTCGAAGCCGCAGCCGACGTGGTCGATGCCCATGACGTCGATCATGTGCGCCGCGTGCTCGGCAAGGCGCTCGACGGTTTGGTTCTTTGGGTCGTCATCTATGAAGATGTTGAACGCATTCAAGCCCACAACGCCGTTTATATCGCGTATGGCGCGAAGCTGATCGTCCGTAAGGTTGCGGAGCACACCGCACATCGCATGGCTGTTGGAATGGGATGCGATGAAGGGCTTTTTCGTAATCTTGACGACATCCCAAAAGCCAGCATCATTAAGATGGGAAACGTCGAGCAGCATCCCCTTTTCCTGCATACGCCGGACGGTCTCCCTGCCGAGGTCTGTAAGACCGTAATCCTTGCCGGAGAGCGCGCCCGCGCCGAGGTCGTTTGCCTCGTTCCAGGTCAATATACCGTGGCGGCAGCCGAACTCATAATAGCGGTCGATCCAGGTAAGGTCCTTGCCCATCGCCGCCATGCCCTCTATGCCGATAAAGATATATATCTTGCCGTCGGCATTGGCCTTCATCATCTCGTCATAGCTATGGACGATGCGGAAAGACCTGCACTCGGCAGTCTCTGCCTTTATGGCAGCCATGATCTGCTCGGTACGCTTTACATAGTCCACGTCATACGGCGGGTCTACCCAAATAACAAAAATACTTCCTTCAACGCCGCCCTTGCGGAGACGCTCCAGATGGCAGCGATCAAATACGTTCGTCTCGCCATTGAGACGGCGAGTAGTCACATCACACCAGATATCAGAGTGTGCATCAAAATACATAGTTTTGCCTTCCGTAAAATTACCGGCGCAAATCTGTTTAAGAGATGCGCCGGAGTTATATTGTCGTTACAAAACAGCCGGCTTTGTCAGAAACTTATGCGGCGCCGAGGATAATGCCGACCAGCGTACCGGCGTAGTTGCCGATAACATAGCCGAGCACGCCCACCAGCATTGCGGGGCCAACCAGCCTCGTCCAGCCCTGGGATATCGCCATGCCGGCAGCGGTCGTCGGACCGCCGATATTGGCATTGGAGGCGATGATGGAATCCTCAAGGGAAGCCTTGAAGATCTTTGCCGCGCCGAAGCAGAAGAGCATATTCACGAGAACCATGATCGTGGTCAGCACGAGCAGCAGCGGGGACTTGGTAAGGACGGTCATGATGTTGGCGGGAACGCCTATGACGAACAGGAAGAGGTAAATGAGGTAAGTACCGATTTCCTGTGAGCCGTGCATCTTGGATACTGTCTTGGTGCAGAAGGTGGCAACTATCACGGATATGGTGGTTATCCATACATACTGGCTGCCGAAGAACTGACCTATGAAGTCAAGGAAGGGATTGCCGCCGATGCCGGAGAAAATACCGGAAATAATGCGGGATACCCAAACGACGACTATGGCATAAGCAAAGTTATACGCAATATCCTTGAGGGAGATGTCCTTGCGGCTCCAGAAAGCGGCAGCCTGAGTCTGCGCAACTTCCTTTGAGGCACCGGCCTCTACCTCAGCTATGTGAGGATGTGAAAAGTGCTTTCGGAAGAACTTGGAGCCGGCGCAGGCGATCAGAACGAAGAAATACGCGGCCATCAGCAGGTTATCCGCAACAGTAGCGGCAGCGGTGAGATCGTCACCGGCAGCATACTGAGAAGCCATTGCCGCAAAGTTTACGCCGCCGCCGATATAAGAGCCGGTCATCATGGAGGCTACCTTTGCAAGACCCTGCGCATCGCCAAAGGGTCCGCGCAGGAGATAATAGGCGAGGAACGCGCCGACGACAGTGCCGAGTGCGCCGATAAGGAACACGACCAGCATACGGCCGGTGTCCTTCCATACGCGGCTGAGGTTGCACTGCAGCAGCAGCAGGGGGATAGCCATAGGAACGACGATGCCCCATACAATATCGTCATACAGCGTGCAGTTCGTGGGTATAACGCCGAGGTTTGCGAGAACCATCGCCATTATAAGCGCGATTATGGCGCCGGAGACCTTGGAGGCCCACTGATACTTCTGCTCAAGGTGTATTGAAAGTGCAACACCTATACACATAACGCCCATCAAACCCCAGACGTTGTCCGCGGCAATCAGGGTATGTCCTAAAAGATTTTCAAATAGTGTCATTCTAAATAATTCCTCCGATTTCTTCGCCTAAAGCAATTGTTTTTAAGAAAGCTATTGATTGATGAAAATGCATATAACTTCGGGGCGCCGGCCTGCCGCCGAAAAATCATTTCTATATTAGCACCTTTTATGTCGAAAATCAATAGCCTTTAAACCCCGCACGCCGAGAAATCTTTATATATATTTTACAAATGCCTGCTTTTGAATTTGACATTGCAGAGTTACCATCTTATCATAAAGAGAAAATAAAAAAGAAAGAAGGAATGATATGAACGAATTAAGGAACAAAAAGGGTTTTATATGCGATATGGACGGCGTGATTTACCACGGTAACAAGCTGCTGCCCGGCGTAAAGGAGTTCGTTGACTGGCTGTACAGGGAAAACAAGAACTTCCTCTTCCTCACCAACTCCTCCGAGCGCTCACCCAAGGAGCTTCAGCAAAAGCTCAAGCGCATGGGGCTTGATGTGGACGAGAGCCATTTCTATACAAGTGCGTTGGCGACCGCACGCTTCATAAGCTCCCAGTCGCCGGAAAGCAGCGCCTACGTAATAGGCGGCGCAGGCCTCATAATGGCGCTGCACGACGAAGGCATCACCATGAACGACGTTGACCCGGATTACGTTATAATCGGCGAGGGTAATACCTACAACTACGAGAACATACTGAAGGCGGTACACCTGGTGATGAAGGGCGCAAAGCTCATCGGCACCAACAGCGACCTTACAGGCCCCTCTGAGAACGGGATAATCCCCGCATGCCGGGCAATGATCGCCCCTATCGAAATGGCCACCGGCCAGAACGCCTATTTCATAGGCAAACCCAACCCTCTTATGATGCGGACAGGCCTTAGGATACTGGGCGTACACTCAGAGGACGCGGTAATGATAGGCGATCGCATGGATACCGACATGATCGCGGGAATCGAGACTGGCCTTGACACCTGCCTTGTGCTCTCCGGCGTGACCGACCGCGCCGACATCAATAAGTTCCCCTACCGTCCGCGGCTGGTGTTAAACGGGGTAGGCGATATACCGGGGGAACCGAATAGTTAGGCGGGATCAACCTTTCATATAATTCTCAACCTCATCCATTGTGGGAATGGACGGGGCCGCTCCTTTTCTGGATACAGCAATAGCTGCCGCTGCGGTACTTCTCTTCAGGTTTTCCTCTATTGATGATTTACATATTAGTCCGTAAATAAAGTAACCCGTGAAGGTATCTCCGGCAGCGGTGGTATCCGCGACATCAACTTTTTTTGAGGGCTCATAGACTGTTTTATTCCGAAAATTGCAGAGCACACCCTTTTCGCCTAACGTAAGGACTATATCTGTATTCTGGTACTTGGTCTTTAAACTCTTGATTATATCCTCTGGCTCCCTTTCTCCCGAAAGTGCTTCTCCTTCTATTTCATTAAGCAGGAGCACATTTATTTTGGATAGATCATAAGAACATAGCTCTTTAGTGATAGGAGAAGGGTTTAATACGATGGTCATTTTTCTCTCCCATGCTTTTTCAATTATATATTCCAACTGATTTATCTCATTTTGTAAAAGAAGTATATCTCCTGCCTGAAAGCACCCCAAAACCTCGTCTACGCTTTCCTTCCGCTGAGATCGGTTTGCGCCGCCATAAAGCAGTATGCTGTTTTGGCCGTTTTTATCAACCTGTATAACAGCATGACCGCTCTTCCCTTTAACAGTTTTTAAATAAGCAGTATCTATACCGTATTCCTTACAGCAATTTCTGAGGTCTTCGCCATCTTCTCCTACGAGGCCTGACATATACACCGGAGCTCCGGCTTTACTTAAGGCAATTGCCTGATTTAATCCCTTGCCGCCATAATAGGTTTCCATGGATAAGGATTCAATGGTTTCTCCAGGTCTGTGAATATGGTCAACCTCATATACGAAATCGTAATTCAGCGACCCCATGACTAATACTCTCATCTGTACTTCTCCTTCATTTAGTTGGAAAGCAACGTAATTGTCTCAATATGCCTTGGGACAAAAAATTTATGCTACATTGTGTAAGCAAATTTATATATAAATAAATTGGATACAAAGTCGCAGACATTATCTCCAGCTACAAGACTGTAGCCGGAGATTAATGCTTCCGTTATCTTGATCAAAATCTATCTTCTATCCCTAGGTATGTCCGAGTAAAGCTGTGTGCCCCAATCTCTGAGAGGCTACGTAGACCAACCTTACGTTTCAGTGGTCCAAAATTCAAGACAGTAACATGATATTCCTTATACGTTAGGCCCACCTCCGGCTCATTACATTCTAGATGATGGAACAACTCATGGGCAATAAAAATTTCCTGCACATGACTTAACTCTGTAGACGTAAGTTTATTTTTGTTTGCCGGAACAAATTTCATGTTGATACTGTTTAGCAAAATTCGAATTTCCCTGCGTTTACTATAATATTCGCTGAAAATTCTTTCTGGGCCATTCTCTTTCTGTACAACTTTCACTCCCAGCTTCTGGGCAAGCTGATAGGGAGAACGAATGCAGGGGTACATATTCCTGTACTTTTTCGCTGTGTTTTCCCCCTTACTCCACGCCAGGTCAATCAACATCTGGTAATCTTCTTTGGGAATATAACGATATTCTATATCGTATTTCAATTCAGTGAACCCAATTTGCTGCTTATCTGTAAACAGTATATCCAACATTTTACTTTCTCCATTTAACTTTCACTCATAATGACACCTACGAAGCGAGTATTGGTGTCTATATTAGAAAAACATCATCCCTGCAATGGTAACGCCGATCGCAGACATCAGCCATGACCAAGGCAATACTTTCTTCAGCAATGTGATAGTATCACTTCCCACATAACCTGAAATCCAGATGTTATGAGTATTAGTAGGATCGGAGATAACCTGTGTACGCTCGCAGCTGATGTAGGCAGCCATTACTGCTGTAGGCGGAAGAACACCGATACTTACCAATAAAGTTGCTATGGATGCACCAACACCCCAGATATTTGTAGGTCCACGGAACAGTGCCAGAGGAGCCAGAATTGCGAAGAACATAATAAAGGCAATCTGGGTCTTCGGGAATATGCTAGTGACAATTCCCTGCAGAGCTGCAGTCACTTCTGCAGTGGACAACACTTCAACCAATACGCCGCAGAGTACAGACTGTACAAGCACGATGGCAGCCCCCGTCAAACCAACCGTGGCGGCTTTCATCAGAACCCTGTTCAACATATCACTGAGCTTATATTGCTCAGAGAATACACAGAGCGTAATGATGCAGTACATAATTGCTATAAAAAAGCTTGCATTTGTACCAAAGTCTGTAAAAATTACAAGCACCAAAGGAATTAACGGTGTAAACAGGGAAGCTATCGGAACCTTTGTGTCGTCAAATTCACAGTCGTCCTTAGGCTCGGCAGAGCGATCTGCCCACGAAAATTTTACGCCGTTGCGTTTAAACATATAAATCATGGCAATTACAGTTACAGCTGCAGTAACGCCCATCAAAATCAGCGCAAATGTTTTCACATCGTCAAAAGTTGCCGTGGTGATGGATGAAAAATATGCCCAGTTGCCCATATTTACCGTTAGACCTATGGCATAAGCAAAGAGAAATGCACTGGCTGCTACGATTCCTGGCACTCCCACATTAATCATAATCGGCACTGCGATAGTACCCAGCATAACCACTGCACCTAATCCACTGATAGTGGTCATACATGCTGCTACAGCAATAATCACCAAAATGGTAACCAAAAAAGGCTTATCACCGCCTAGCTCTGCGGCCAACTTGACGATTCGCTTTGAAATACCTGTTACTGTCATCATGCCACCCAGCCATGCGGATATAAGCAGCACTGCAACATGAGAAGAGTTACGCACCGCGCCTGCCTCCATCAAAGTGGAGAAAAATCCCCTATCATGATTTAATAGTGGAATACCTACGATGATTGCAATTGCAAGTGCCATCAGTGGATAAGCTACTGCCATGGGGCAAATGCGTTTCATCATCAACACTACAAAAACTACGAAACATAAGATAATCCCAATTGTTTGTATACTCATAACTTTTCTCCTTCCTCTTATTCACATCTATTTATTTATATTTTTTTTATTCAGAACGCTTACCCCAAGAACGCACCATCCTTTAATAAAGCTTCTCGAAGCTGTGCATAATCAAGCTCTCTTGGTGAAATACCTTGTCTGGCAGCTAGAGCCGCTGCCGTACCTGCAGCCTGTCCCATGAGCATACAACCACCCGAGAGACGGATGGACATCCACACAGTCCAGTCAGAGGTTATCATCTCACCTGCCACTAGAAGATTTTCAACCCGTCTGGGGACCAGTGCACGATACGGAATACCGTACCAGCCACCCTCAATGCGATAATTCTTTCCTGCTGCAAGATATGCATCTTGTACACCGTATACGCCGACTACATCTGTCGGTATTACCAACTCATTGACATCCTCCACGGTAATATCATACTCACAGCCTACCAGACGACCAAATCGGATGCCTATATCCGGAGAAACCCAATCCAACTGAGCATTTTCAAAGCCCGGCACATGTGTGCGTAGCTCCTGTGCCAGCTTAAAACAACTACGTGTCAGCTCAATTCTCATTCTTTGGCATTCCTCGGGGTCCGTGGTGTCAAAATTGGCAGTAACTGCATTAATCATATTAAAGGAATTCTTCTTGTTTGCAATCATACATGGAGAATCCATGAAATGAAACTGCTCTATTTTACTCTTGTACTCCACAGACTCATCCTTATCAGAGCCGTCCTCCAGCAATACCATAGGAGCCACTACCTCCTGAAACTCCTGCAATTTTCGAAGATCCAATGTGAGTCGAGCAATATGCTCCTTCACTTTCCCTTTCATCTTATAACTCAACAGACGTATTGCTTCCTTCTCCTGTGCAAACGCAAGCAGCTTATCCATATCCACGTTGTCCATTCCCAAAGACATACCGCCAGTCTGACGCTCCTTGAGCACGGTACAGTCTGCGCCTGCCTGATATGCCACCTCAGCGATACCACTGGTATCCACAATAGACTTACCATAGGCCGCATGTCTACCATTCTTATCACAGAAAATTACGCCTCGAATAGTGTTTTCTTCCATAATAGCGTTTACAAACTGTGTGCCTACAAGTACCTCTACATCAGCCTCCTGTAGCATTTTCATCAGTACCAAAGGTAACTTTTCACGATCCCAGGAAACGGATTTCGAATCATAATCTATGGCTCCAAACTCCTCATAGAAACCGATGGATGCACCCTCTTTAACAAGGCGCTGTACAATTTCATCCGGAATACCCCGAATCAGCTGTACCTCTTCCTTATTCGGATAAGGCTTGTAAACGTTGAAAAACCCCATAAAGCAAATAGCTCCTGCCAGCAGCGAACCACCAAGGAACGTGTGTTTTTCGATTACCAGAACAGAAGCACCATTTCTTGCCGCAGAAAGAGCAGCCACTACTCCTGCCGTACCTCCACCAACAATAATCACATCATAATTCCCATATACTGGCATCTCCATCGTTTCTAGCATCTTTTTAGTTTTTTCCTTCGTCATTCTTCTCCTCCTCTCCGTTTTGTTAT
>ERZ824488.344-NODE-344-length-63177-cov-15.012706_pt1 | contig 63177 bp, 49 predicted proteins | sample MGYA00519936_ERZ824488 | MGnify/ENA primary metagenome ERZ824488 (study PRJEB31778, sample SAMEA3449153) | human gut metagenome | biome: human gut; feature: human-associated habitat; material: faeces | place: United Kingdom | collected 2010/2012 ... | reverse complement strand
CAGTCGAAAAAGGGAACGTTCAATTCAAACATTCCCTTAAATACATTTTGACTTAGCCCTTCATCTTGGTCTGTTCCGCAACTTCTGCGGCCAGATCCGTAACCTTCTTCTCCAGGCCGTCGCCCATCTTGTAGCGGGTGAAAGCGACGATCTTGGTGCCGGGCGCCTTGGTGTTGATCATCTTCTCAACGGTCATCTCGCTGTCCTTAACGAAGCTCTGCTCCATCAGGCAGACTTCCTCGTAGAACTTGTTGATACGACCCTGAACCATCTTCTCGATGATCTTCTCGGGCTTGCCTTCGTTGCGCGCCTGAGCCGCCAGAATCTCGGTCTCATGGTGCAGATGCTCGGGGTTCACCTGATCGCGGGTGACGTATTCCGGAGCCACCGGGGAAGCGGCTGCGATCTGCAGCGCGACGTCGTGCAGGACTTCCTTCACAGAGTCGGTCTTTTCGCCCTCGGCCAGAACCAGCACGCCAACCTTGCCGCCCATGTGGATGTAGGAATCCACCAGGCCATTGCCGGCTTCATAGCGAACGAAACGGCGCACGGAGATCTTTTCACCGATCTTCGCGGTCTTTTCAGTCACCAGATCATTCACGGTCTGCGCCTCGTTGTCGGGCAGCTTCACAGCGCCCAGCGCGTCGACGTCCGCAGGATTGGCCATGACGATCGCCTTGGCAATCTGCTGAACCATTTCCTTGAATTCGGGGGTGTTGGCCACGAAGTCGGTTTCGCAGTTGACTTCAACCAGCGCGCCGGTGCCGCACTTTTCACAGATGTAAGCGCCCACAACGCCCTCAGCGGCGATACGGCTCTGCTTCTTGGCAGCCTTCGCCAAGCCCTTTTCGCGCAGATAGTCGATAGCCTTTTCAATATCGCCTTCGCAGGCGGCCAGCGCCTTTTTGCAATCCATCATGCCACAGCCGGTACGGCCGCGCAGATCCATAACAACTTTTGCGGAAATCTCTGCCATGTTTTTATCCTCCTGTCTGTCGATGGGGAAGGGGATATGCCCCTTACACGCGGCATGCGGCATTCGGACGAAGCCGATTGTCGCATGCGTGATATTAAATTACTTATTCGGCGGCAGCCTCGGTGGCTTCGGCGGCGGGAGCAGCTTCATCTTCAGTCTGCTCGCCCTGCTTGCCTTCCAGCACGGCGTCCGCCATCTTGCCCGCGATGAGCTTCACCGCGCGGATCGCGTCGTCGTTGCCTGGGATGACATAATCAATCTCGTCCGGATCGCAGTTGGTATCGACGATGGCGACGACCGGAATGCCCAGCGCGCGCGCCTCGGACACGGCGATGTGCTCCTTGCGCGGATCAACCACGAACAGGCAGCCCGGCAGGTTCTTCATCTCGCGGATGCCGCCCAGATTCTCCAGGAGCTTCTCGCGCTCGGCCATCAGCTTGATGACTTCCTTCTTCGGCAGCACTTCGAACTCGCCGCGCTCTTCCATCGCGTCGATGGCGTTCAGGCGCGCGATACGGGTCTTGATGGTGCGGAAGTTGGTCATCATGCCGCCCAGCCAGCGGTTATTGACATAATACATGTTGCAGCGCTTGGCCTCGGTCTCGATGGACTCCTGCGCCTGCTTCTTGGTGCCGACGAACAGCACGCTCTTGCCTTCCATCGCGATGGAGCGAACGAAAGCATAAGCCTCGTCGATCTTGCGGACGGTCTTCTGCAGATCAATGATGTAGATGCCGTTGCGCTCGGTGAAGATGTACGGCGCCATTTTGGGGTTCCAGCGGCGGGTCTGATGGCCGAAGTGAACGCCGGCCTCCAGAAGCTGCTTCATAGAGATAACTGCCATGTGTGTTTTCCTCCTTTTATTAAACCCTCCCTGCGCCCTCTCGCTTGTGCAGACCGCGTTTTCGCGGCAGGGCGCACAAAAACAGGCGCAGGTGCGTTTTCCGGACAATTATACCATGTCTTTTCCCGCGAATCAAGTCTTTTTTTCAGTAAAAACAGCGCAGAACCGAAGTTTTGCGCTGTCATGGGTGATTTTATTTTCTGCGCTTCATCGCCGCCAGCCCCGCAAGGCAGGCCAGACCCAGCGCGCACCACGCCATCGGCGCGGAAGCGTCGCCCGTCTTCGGCAGGCCGGACGCATCCGGCACGGGCGTAGCCGTAGGAACGACCTTTTCCCACTGCGCGACAACGCTTTTGATACCGGTTGCGGTCGCTGGAATTTTCCAGACCACATCCTTTTTTCCTTTTTCCGTCCAGCCCGAAAGCGTATATCCCGCTTTATTCAGGTTTTCTTCCGTCGGAAGGTCAAACGCAGTGCCAAACTGATAATAGTCCTCCGGCTTGTAGCCGTTTTTCCATTCGCCGCCGTCCAGATCGTAATTGAGTTTGTAATAGATTTTTCCGGCTCCGGTTATGTTTCCCTGAACCGTTCCATCCACATAGAGTTGCGCGCCTTTTTCGATTTCCAGCTTGCCATTTTTCTCAATCGTGATCGTTTTGCCACTCGGAACTGTCAGGGTTTTCCTTTCGAGGATCGTCAAGTTTGTTGTCAGCTTCGTATCGCCGAGAACCGTGTATTCTCCGTTTTGAACAAGAATACCGCCCGTTTTCTTTAGCGTGTTCTCATTCGTGTCTTCGTAAATGCGTTCTGCCTCAACAACGCCGCCGTCAATCAAAATCACATGTTCGCGATTAGTGCCATGGTTCGGTTTTTTGCTAGGGGCATAGCCGCAACCGATATCATTGTTCGCCCATGCCCCTCCTGTTGCTACGACACATCCGCCTGTTATGACAATGGAATCAAACCAGAAGCCCCAGCTTCCGCCGATTCCAGCCGCAGCATATCCGCCTTGAGCCGTAATATCTCCGCCTTCGATGCGGATTTTTGCGCTGCCGGTATTGCCGATGCCCGGCCAAGCATAACCGCCCGTTGCGACAAGGCTTCCTTCTCCGCCAATGGTCAGTTGAACGGCTAAATCATCGTCTTTCTCCACCTTCGGCGCAAAAACAGCCGGATTCTGTGCGCGCGCGGTGAGATGATTCTTGCCAACGAGAATCAGCGTGGTCGCCCCGGCATCGCTGAAATCCAGCGGACTGTAGCCTTGTTTCGCTTCATTTTCCTTTTCATCTCTATACGTATTAATCGTCAGGTTATCAATCGTCAGCGTCGTAACGAGACGGTCGCCGACCTTCACCCGGAAGTCATTGCTGCTCGCCGTTCCGCTGAGCGTATAATTTCCCGCCGTTTTTATCGTCAGAAGATCGCCAGTGATGGTATAATCGTCCGCCGTCAGTTCTTTATCGGTTCTGGTCAGCGTCACACCGTCATGCGTGACAGATTCTGCCAGACCCCCCCCGATAAAATTGTCAGGCACGCAAGCGCCAAAACCAGCCCAAGCGCCTTTTTCCATGTCTTCATCCCGTTATCCCTCTTTTCTTTTTATCGTGATTGCAATAATAAGTTCATTATAATGGATTCTCTTTCGTTTGGCAACATAAAAGCGATATACAACAACTACAATTTATCTTTGCCCGTCCCGCCGGAGCGCTTTCCGCGCCGCGTCGCAATCCACAAGCCCCTTTGCGTATCGGTTGACCGCAAAAACCAGCGCCGCCTCGATGAGCAGCGTGATCGCGAACTCCGCCGGGATGCACCGCCCATGCAGCGCCGCCGCGGTCACGGCCTTCGCAATTTCCAGAATTCCGAAATTCAGGTGCGTCGCGAACACCACGGTCGAGTTCCTGCCCCAGAAGCGGAGGAAACGGTTTTCGGCGAAAGCCAGCTCGCAGAGCTTCATCAGCGCGTATGACCCGGCGGCGGCGTTGGCGTAATACAGCACTGGGTTGCCGATGAGGGAATAATGCAGATCCACCGCGTTAAACCGGAACAGCGCCAGATTCAGCGCGAACGCGGCGGCCATCAGCCCATACTGCGCCGCCCGCGAGAGCCGAACGCGCGCCCGGACGCGGCCATAGCCGTAGCCCATGCCGATCAGGATGCAGCCGACCAGCGCGCGGCTGACGACGTTGGCCAGACTAAGGATCTGCGCCAGCCCTTCCCGCTGCACCGCGCCCAGCCCCAGGTAACTGAACCCCGCCGTTCCGACCGCCATGCACAGGAACGCGGCGATTCTCAGCCCCCGGCGCTTGAAGCTCATCACGATTTTGAACGCGATTTCCGCCAGAAACAGCGCCGATAAAAACCAGAGCGCGTCAATTCCCTCGCCAAGGAGCGTCGCGGTGAGCTGGCGCAGCATCGCCTTCTTCCCCCTGCGCGCGAAAATCAGCGCCAGATTCAGCACGCTGATCGTCGCATACGGGTACAGCAGCCGCTTGGCCTTCTTGGCGGCGAATTCCGTCAGGCGCCGGGTTTTCCATCCGTCCCGTGCGGCCATCAGCAGGCCGGAGAGGATGAAGAAGACCGGCACGTGAAACGATGAGATGTATTGCACGATGCCGTCCCCCGGATACAGGTGCCCCAGCACCACGCAGAGGATCGCCAGCCCCCGCGCCGCGTCCACATACGCGATTCTCTCCCCACCGTCCCCGGCGGCCTTTCCTCCGACTCTGTCCATCCGACCCGCCCCTTTCCATGTTTGGCTTCTGTTTATGATTCGGCCGTTTATACTAATTCGCAGTTAAAATGCTTAACAGAGCGCATCAGATTTTTTGTTCTGACGAAGCCAAGTGAAGTGAGGCGTACTGGAGGTACGTTGAACGGAACGAGGCAAAGTCAGAGCGAAAAAGATGGTGCGCGGATTAAGCCATTTTAACAAGAATTAGTATTAGCAAAAAGGCGCAAGGTGAAAAGCCTTGCGCCGCCATATCAAAATGTTGTGAGCGTTGCCTGTAAGCCGAGTTCTGTAATCGGCGGTCATCTATCTAGACCCATCGTTACCGATGGGTTCAAGCGAAATCCTGAGAGCATCGACGGGCCGTCTCAATCGCTCTTTCGTTTCTTGCTCCGAGCGGGGTTTACATCGCGGACGAGTCGCCAAGCCGCGGGTGAGCTCTTACCTCACCTTTCCACCCTTACACGTCAAGCGTGCGGTATCTCTCTGTTGCACTTTCCCTGGGGTCGCCCCCGCCGGGCGTTACCCGGCGCTCTGCCCTGCGGAGCTCGGACTTTCCTCACACCTTTCGGCGCGCGGCCGCCCGGCAGCCTCACAAACGGACGATATTATACCATAAATGCCGTTCCCTGTCAATTCTTTTGCTAACATAGCATCAGAAACTCCACCATACCTCCCTCTTCGAGGGAGATGTCACAACGAAGTTGTGACGGAAGGAGTTCGTTAAGCCCTGCCTCCCTCTTCGAGGGAGGTGTCACAACGAAGTTGTGACGGAAGGAGTTCGTTAAGCCCTGCCTCCCTCCCCGAGGGAGGTGTCACAACAAAGTTGTGACGGAAGGAGTAATTTACTTAACAAGGATAATTCGACCGCAGTTTTCACATTCCACATAAGCCGCGCCGGTGCGGATTTTGTTCATGTCCGCCGCCGGGAGCTGCATGTTGCAGCCGCCGCAGCGGTCGTCGTGAATCCGCGTGATCGGCGGCGTGGAATGCCGCTTGATGGCCTTGTATTTATCCAGCAGCTCCGGCTCAATGTCCTTCGCCTCGTCGGCGACCTTCTTTTTGAGCGCTTCGAGCTTCACGCTCGCCTGCTTGTATTCCTCGTCGTAGATCACCTTGATGCGGTCGAACTCCGCGCGGGCCTTGGCGGCGCGCACGCGAACCTCGCGCTGCTGGCGGTCACGGGCCTCGGAATCCTTGCGCATCTTGGCAAGCTCGCTCTCATATCGGGAAATGGTCGTAATCAGCTTCTGGAGCGCGGCGATCTGCTTCTTCGCCTCCTCCAGATCCTCGGGGCGGTGCGCCTCAAAGTTGGCGCTCGCCTCGGCGACGGAGCCGTTCAGGCGCTCGATCTCGTCGGCCAGCGCTTCCATGCGGTCGCCCATGATCTCCACATCGGCCTCGATCTTCTTGAGCACGTTCTGCTGTTCCAGCAGGAAATCGCGGTGCTTGAGCAGCTCCTTGCGGTTGCTGTTGCCGCGCATCTCCTTTTCATACTGATCCAGCTCCATGTCCACCTGCTGATATTGCCACAAACGTTCGTACTGTTCCAAAATATGGCCCTCCTCAATCTGTCAGCGCCCGAAGGGATCGTCCTTCAGGCAGAAAACCGTCACGTTATATTGTAACGCATCCGCCGCCTTTTGTAAAGCGTCGGCGAGCACTTCGCAGACCGGGTTTTCCGTTTCAAAATGCCCCGCCTCGATGATGCAGCATCCCCTGTCCAGCGCGTCCAGCGCCTCGTGGTGGCGCACCTCGCCGGTGATGAAGCAATCCGCGCCCAGCGCCAGCGCCTCGCCGATTTCGCTTCCGCCCGCGCCGGAGCAGCAGCCCAGCGCATGCACCGGCGTTTCCGCATTGCCGAACGCGCGGACGGCGGCGTGCAGCTTCTTCTGCGCCCGCGCGCAGAGCTGGCCGAAGGTCGTCCCCTCGGGCACGTCGCCCACGCGCACAAAGCCCTCGCCGCGCACGTTTTCCGCGCCCATCACGCGCATCAGTGTGTCGTTCACGCCGCCCTGCGCCGCGTCGAGGTTGGTGTGCGCCGCCGCGTGGCTGATGCCGGCCTGCCCCATGTCGAGCATCAGCCGCCCTTCGCGCGTCTCGTCCGTCACGCGCTTGACAGCGCCGAACATGATCGGGTGATGCGTCACGATCATCTGCGCGCCCAGCGCCTTCGCCTTGTCCACCGCCGCCTGCGTCAAATCGAGCGCAACGACGACGCGCGTCACTTCGGCGTTTCTGCGCCCGAAGAGCAGCCCCACGTTGTCCCATTCCTCGGCCAGTTCAAACGGCGCAATCTCCCCGATCAGCCTTTCGATATCCGAAACCGTGCATGTGTTCATGCCGATCGCCTCCGCAATTCTGTTCAGCTCATGGCCGCCCGCAAGCAGCCGTTCCTTCGCGCGCGGCGTGTCCGTGCCCGCCTGCAAGAGCATCTCCCGGACGCGGACGCCGCGCTGCCACGCCAGATAATCGTATTGCGCCGCCGTCTGCACGCCGTCCGCGCATGCGCCCAGCATCAGCCGCCGCTCGTCCGGCATTTCGGCCTCGCCCGCCCTCGCCAGCATCGTGACGTAGTGCCGCCCCGCCGCTCGGCAGTAGACCTCTTTTTGAATCGCAAAGCCCAGCTCGGCCAGCCCGCCGCGCAGCAGCGGCAGATCAACGTTCGCCTGCACGATCAGCGCCGCGCCGCCGATTTTTTTCCTGCCCTCGGCTACGATTTTGAGGATCGTCCCCGCGCCCATGCCGAGGATCATCACCGCGTCCACGGGTCTGTCAACGGCGCTCAGGCCGTCCGCGACCGTGATGTTCGCGCGTTTGCTCAGCCCGCGCGCGCCGAGCAGCCGCCGCGCCTTTTCCAGCGACGGCGCGCTCACGTCGCTTGCGAGCATCGTCAGCCCCGGCACGGTTTCCAGCAGCTTGGCCGTCAAAAAGCCGTGGTCGCAGCCGACGTCCGCCGCAACGGGGGCTTCTCTGCCCGCCAGTGCCTCCCGCGCCAGCTCTGCCGCGGCGCTCAGGCGTTCATCCAATATGATCGGGTTCATGCGCTTTCCCCATGTCCGTGTATGTCGCTGTAATGGAAGAGCAGCAGATCGCCTTCGCGAACGGTAATCACCGCTTCATCCGCCGTGACCACGTTGCTCATCCCGCGCGACGAGTCGCTTTCCAGTGTGTAATCGTCAATCAGATAATAGCATCCCCTGATGCTCACGCCCCGCGCCGTGCCCAGCGGCAGCAGCGAAATCGTGCTGCCCCGCGCGCCCGCCAGCGTGCAGCTTCCGTTGACGCGGACGATGCGCACGCCCTCCGCGCGAATCTCCGCCCAAGCGCCGTGCCGCGCCGCGCGCACGACCATCATCAGGTTTGCCAGCGCGTGGTCAAGCCGCCCGCCCAGCGCGCCGAGCAGCGTGATTTCTGTCGCGCCCTTCTCCAGCGCAAGGTTCAGCGCGTATTCGCCGTCCGTGTCGTCCTTGATGCAGTTCAGCCTGTCCGCCGACAGCCGACTTTCGTATCGCGCCAGCACCTGCGGCGAGACGGAATCCATGTCGCCGATGAGCATATCCGGCTCCATCCCCGCCGCGTCAAAGGCCTCCAGCCCCCGATCCGCCGCGATGGAGAAATCCGCCTCCGCCGCGCAGGCCTTCAGCAGCCCGACGCCCGGCGCGTCCCCGCCGAGCACGATCAGCGCTTTCATGTCACGCCCCCATGACGCTTTGAACGACGGCCTTCGGGTCTTCCGCGCGGAAGAGCCCCGTGCCCATGACCAGCACATCCGCGCCCGCGTCGATGACCCGCGCCGCGTTGCTCTGCTTCACACCGCCGTCCACCTCGATGAGGATATCGCGCCCCGTCCGCTCGATCATCTTCCGAATTTCCGGAATCTTCGCCACGCAGTCCTCGCGCAGCGTCTGCCCGCCGAACCCCGGCTTCACCGTCATCACCAGCACGAGGTCGCACAGCGGCAGCAGCGGCTCAAGCGCGCTGACCGGCGTTTCCGGGTTGATGCTCACGCCCGCGCGAACGCCCAGCGCGTGGATGGCCTCCAGCGTTTCGGCGCAGTTGTCCTCCGCCTCGACATGCACGGTAATCAGATCCGCGCCCGCCTTGGCATATGCCTCGATGTATTGCATCGGCCGGGACAGCATCAGGTGCGTATCCAGAAACAGATTCGTCTGCCTGCGAATCGCGCGCACAAAGTCCGGCCCGAAGCTGATGTTCGGCGCAAAGTGCCCGTCCATGTTGTCCAGATGCAGCCAGTGAATCCCCAGCGATTCCGCCATTTTGATTTCTTCGCCCAAACGCATCAGATCCGCACCCAGCACGGACGGCGAAATTTCAACGATCCTTTTGCTCATTCGTAACGCCCCTTCCAATTTTCACGAACCTGCGCAAGCAGTTCCCTGTATCGCAGCCACCTTGCCGCGCCCAGCTTTCCCGCGTCCACGGCGGCGTGTACGGCGCACCCCGGCTCCCGGTCGTGCAGGCACGGCTGAAAGCGGCATTCCCCCGCCAGCGCGTTGTATTCCGGGTAGAGCTGGGCAAAATCCTGCGGATCAATGCCGTTTTCCAGCTCCAGCAGGCTGAACCCCGGCGTATCGAGCACGAACATGCCGTCCACGACCATCATCTCCGCGCGCCGCGTCGTATGCCGCCCGCGCTCGGTCTTGCGGCTCAGCCCGCCGGTTTCCAGCCCCAGCCCGAACAGTGCGTTGAGCAGCGAACTTTTGCCCACGGCGGATTGCCCCGCCAGACAGGTGACCTTGCCGCGCATGGCGTCCCGAAGCTGCGAAACGCCCGTTCCCTCGTGCGCGCTGACGCTGAACACGCGGAGCTGCGTGCCGACGTATTCGCGCCGAATCTGCTCGGCCAGCTCGTCGCCTAAGTCAATTTTGTTGACGCAGATCGCCGGAATCATGCCGCCCTTTTCCGCGCGCAGAATCAGCTTGTCGCACAGCAGCATGTCCGGCTGCGGCACGCTGGCGACCACCAGCATCAGCATATCGACGTTGGCGACGCTCGGCCGCTCCATCATGCTTTTGCGCGGCAGAATCTCCTCCAGCCAGCCGTCCTCCCCGCCCTGCCCCGGCGTAAAGCGGACGCGGTCGCCGACCATCGGCGTCATTTTCTGATGACGCAGTTTTTTCTGTGCGCGCAGGGTGTATTCCTGTCCGTCCTCGTCGCAGAGCACGGTGTAAAAACTGCCGATTCCCCGCAGGATGCTTCCCGTCATAGTTCTCCTTTACTGCAAAACCGCCGTCGCTTCGCTCTTGAAGTTTCCATCCAGATAGAGCCGCCATGTGCGAACGCCGCTCGTCTCGCTCCTGAGCGTTACGTGCAGCTCAAGCCGCCCTTCTTCGTTGTAGGTCGCGGCATACATGTCGCTTTCCTGTCCGTTTTCATCCACCAGCGTCACGCGGACGGTCACGCCGCTCTGCGGCACATCCACCGTCACGGTAACGCCTGCTGTGTAGCGCCGCCTGTCGTATCGTCCGACGGTCATATTCACCACGCTGCCGGGCAGAACCTCGGTGAATTTGTCGATGGATTGCGCGAGTACCACGCCGTCCTGCCGCGCCGTCTCCACGTTTTGATAGCCGATATCGCCGCAGGTCAGGCCGATGGCGTTCATCCGCTCGACGGCCTCCTCCTCGCGCTGGCCGACCAGCTCCGGCACGACGACGCGCCCGCCGGAAACCGTCAGCGCGACGACCGCGCCCGGTTCGGCGTTCGTCCCCGCCTCCGGGCTCTGCTCAAGCACCACGCCGCGCAGCTTTTCGCTCGGCACGGTTTCCACATAGCCCAGCGAAAGCCCCTGCGCAAGCAGAACGTTTTCCGCGTCCTCCACCGCCATGCCCGTGAGCCTCGGCACGAGCAGAAGCCCCGTTCCCTCGGAGATCATGGCCGTAACCGTTCCGCCCCGCCTCACCTCGGCGTTGGCCTCGGGGGTTTGGTCAAAGACGTATCCCTCCGCCTGATCGCTGTATGCGTATTCCGTCTTCAGGGTCAGGCCCGCGTTGCTGACCATGCGCTGCGCCGTCGCCTCGTCCAGCCCGAAGAGATCGGGCATGCGCGCCGTCACGAACATCGTGCGGTACAGCCTGAGCCCCGCCACGCCGATGAGCGCGACCAGCACCAGCAGCACGAACAGCGTCAAAAACCGCGCGGGCAGGCCGCCGGTCTTTTTCTTTCTGCGGATTTTTTCAGCCACCTCGCGCGATTCTTCGAGAATCGCCGGCCGCCGCTGCTCCATAAATTCGCCGTCCGGATGGCGGAGCGCCCGCCGCAAATCGCGCGCCATCGCCTCCGCGTTCTGATAGCGCTCCTGCGGCAGCTTTTTGAGCGCCTTATCCACGATCATCGCCACGGCCGGGCTGACCTTGGCCTGCTCCTCGATGGGCTTGGGCGGCTCCATCAGGTGCATCATCGCGACGGAAACCGCCGTCTCCCCCTCGAACGGCACATGGCCGCAGAGCATTTCGTAGAGAATCACGCCGACGGAGTATAAATCGCTCGCCGCCGTCGCCTTCATGCCCTTGGCCTGCTCCGGGGAAAAATAGTGCACCGAGCCCATCACGTTGCCGTCCGTGGTCAGGGTCTTGGTGTCCGCCATGCCCGCGATGCCGAAATCGCCGACCTTGACCTGCCCCGCGCGGGAGACCATCACGTTCTGCGGCTTCACATCCCGGTGGATGATGCCGCGCTGATGCGCGTGCCCCAGCGCCGCGAGAATTTGCAGCGTGAAGCGAATCGCGTCCTCCTGCGCGATGCCGCCGGTCTGGTTAATCAGCTCCTTGAGCGTCTGCCCGTCCACGTATTCCATCGCCAGATAGGATACGTCGCCGACCTCGCCCGCGTCGATCAGATTGACGACGTTCGGATGGCTGAGCTTTCGGCAGACCTCGCCCTCGCGCCTGAAGCGCTCCCTGTATTCCGGGTCCTCCGCGTATTCCTCGCGCAGCACCTTGACGGCGACCGTCTGGTGCGTCTTGAGGTCGAACGCGCGATACACAATCGCCATGCCGCCCCGGCCGATGATATCCTCCACGCGGAAACGGCGGCTGATGATTTTGCCGATCAGTCTTGTTTCCACGGTTTGCCCTCCTCGCCGGTACAGAGAATCAGCGTCACGTTGTCGCTACCGCCCGCGTCCAGCGCCATTTGAATCAGGCGGTCGGCCGCTTCGTCGGCGGTTTGGCTGTCAAGGAGCGTTCTTTCGATCTCGTCGTCGCGCACCATGCCCGTCAGGCCGTCGGTGCAGAGCAGAAAGCGGTCGCCGGGCTGCAAATCCGCCGCCAGCAGATCGGGGGTGTTGTCCCCCTCCGTGCCGAGCGCGCGCGTGATGATGTTGCGCCGGGGGTGCGTTCTGGCTTCCTCCGCGGTCAAAATGCCCGCGCGAACCAGCTCGCCGACGAGGGAATGATCCTGCGTGAGCTGCTCCATGCGCCCGCCCCGCAGGCGATAGATGCGGCTGTCGCCGACATGCGCGATATAGATGTAGCCCGCGCCGCGGCACAGCATCGAGAGCGTCGTGCCCATGCCCGCGCATTCGGCGTTCCCCTGCGCGCGCTGGTAAATCCGCTCGTGCGCGCCGAGCACCGTCTTTTTGATCTGGTCGATGGAAGGCTTCTTGTGCCGCGCGGCCATTTTGCGCACCGCGTCAATCGACATCCCGCTGGCCACTTCGCCCGCCAGATGGCCGCCCATGCCGTCCGCGACGACAAAAACGCCGCGTTTTTCATCAAACCAGGCCGCATCCTCATTCTGTTTGCGTTTCTTGCCGATATCGGTGCGCATCGTCGCCGCCACGCCGTTCACTCCCGTCGTTTTCAGGTTTCGCTGTTCAGGTTGTTGTCCTTGATATAGCGCCTGCGGAGCTGGCCGCAAGCGCCCTCGATGTCGTCGCCCATCTCGCGGCGGCGGGTTACGGAAATCCCCTTCTGTTCGAGCGCATGCTTGAATGCGTCCACCTCGCGCTCGGTCACGCCCGTCAGGCCGCGCTCCGGCACGCTGTTGAGCGGAATCAGGTTGACGTGGCACTGCATGCCGCGCAGTCTGCCCGCCAGCTCGACCGCCTGCGCCGGGTCGGCGTTGACGCCATGCACCAGCGCGTATTCAAAAATCACGCGCCGCCCCGTCTTTTCGATGTAATAGCGGCAGGCGTCCAGCACGTCCTCCATGCCGTATTTACGGGCGACGGGCATCAGCTTTTTGCGCACCTCGTCGTTGGGCGCGTGCAGCGACAGCGACAGCGTGACCGGCAGATCCTCCTGCGCAAACCGCCGCATGTTTTCAACCAAGCCGCAGGTCGAGAGCGACACGCTGCGCATGCCGATGCACAGCCCGCCCTCCATCCGCAGAATCCGCAGGAATTTCACCACGTTATCGTAATTGTCCAGCGGTTCGCCGCTGCCCATCAGCACGATGTTGCCGACCTTCTGCCCCTGCGGCGCGAGCACATTGTTGGCGCAGACGATCTGCCCCAGCATCTCCGCCGGGGTCAGGCTGCGCGCGCACCCGTCCAGCGTGGAGGCGCAGAACGCGCACCCCATCCGGCAGCCCACCTGCGTGGACAGGCAGAGCGTGTTGCCGTATTTATAGCGCATCAGCACGCCCTCGATGACGTGGCCGTCCGGCAGGCGGTAGAGCAGCTTAATCGTGCCGTCGAGCTTGGATTCAATCGTCTCCAGCACCGCGGCCGGGTTGGCTGTGCAGGTTTCCGCGAGCGTTTCCCGCAGCGCCTTGGGCAGGTTGCTCATCTGCTCGAACGCCGCGCCCTGATGCAGCCACGAAAACACCTGCTTCGCGCGAAACGCGGGCTGACCCAGCGCCTTCAAATACGCCGCCAGCTCGTCCGGGGTCATGCCCAGGAGCTGCGTCTTTTCCGTTTCGTTCATTATGCCTTCACCCTGCGCATGCGGCAGACGTAGAAGCCGTCCGTGCCGTCCCTGTGCGCGAACATCTGCAAACCGAGGGCGTTTTCATGCGCCGCCAGCTTTTCCGGCAGTTCCGCGCCCATCGGCTGAATCTCGTATTCCGGATGACGTTCGAGGAACGCCCGAATCTGCTCCTCGTTTTCCTGCGGCAGAATCGAGCAGGTGGAATACACCAGCGTGCCGCCCACCTTCACCATCGGGGCAACCGCGTCGAGGATATCCTTCTGGGTGCGGCAAAGCGCCTGCACGCCCTCCTCCGTCACGCGGTATTTCACGTCCGGCTTTTCGTTCATCACGCCCGTGCCGGAGCAGGGCGCGTCCACCAGCGCCGCATCCAGCGTCATGGCCATATCCTCGCGCGGAACGGACGCATCCTTGACCGCCGGGCGCACGTTTTCCAGCTTGAGGCGGTTCATCGTGCCGCGAATCAGCTCCACACGGTGCGCGTGCGTATCCCATGCGTATACGCGCCCCGTATCGCCCATCATCTCGCTGAGCACGGCGGTTTTACCGCCCGGCGCGGCGCAGGCGTCCAGCACGGTCTGCCCCGGCTTGGCGCCGACCATGCGCGCGGCCAGCACGGAGCTTTCGCCCTGAATCGTGAACAGGCCGTTTTGGAAGGCGCGCATGCGGGTCATGTCGCCCGCGCTGTGCACCTTGTACATGCCCGGCAGAATCCCCGGATCAAATTCCAGCTCGTCGTCGGCAAAGAGACTGCGCAGGCGCGCGTCGTCGCAGCGCAGATAGTTCACGCGAACCGTCACGCTGCGATCCTTCGGGCGGTAGCGCAGAATCTCCATCGCGTCGTGCTCGCCGTAAGCGCTGACCAGCATCTGGCAAAGCGCCGTCGGCGCGCTGAACATGACGGAGAGATACTTCACCGCGTCGTCCTGCGGCTTCGGCCAGACCACGTCGTTCTTGCCGCGGATCATGTTGCGCAGCACGCCGTTGACCAGCCCGGTCAGCGCCTCCAGCCCCATCGCGCGGGTCAGGCTCACGGATTCGTCCACCGCCGCCATATCCGGCACGCGGTCGAGGTAGAAGAGCTGATACGCGCCCATGCGCAGAATTTCGCGCACGGTCTGGTCGATTTCCTTGTTACCCTCGAGGAACTGGTCGATGCGCCAGTCGAGCGTCATCCGGTTTTCCAGCGTGCCGTAAACCAGCTGGGTGACGAACGCGCGGTCGCGGCGGGGCAAGTTGGCCTGCGCCAGCCGCTTGTCAAGCGCCAGCGACGCATACGCATCCGAACGGCTGACGTCCAGCAGCGTTTCCAGCGCCACGCGGCGCGGCGCGAGGTTCACCGGGCGCGGCTTGCGCTCTGCGCGCGGCGCGCCGAAAGCGGGCTTGCGGTCGCCGAACCTGTGCTCGCCGAAAGACGGCTTATCGCCGAACTTCTTCTCGCCAAAGCCGGGCTTATCGCCGAACTTCTTCTCGCCAAAGCCGGGCTTGTCGCCGAACTTGCGCTCGCCGTAAGGCTTTTTGTCGCCGAACTTCTTCTCACCGAATTTTTTCTCGCCAAAGCCGGGCTTATCGCCGAACTTGCGCTCGCCGTAGGGCTTTTTGTCGCCGAACTTCTTCTCACCGAACTTCTTCTCGCCAAAGCCGGGCTTATCGCCGCGCGGCTTTCTGTCGGTATTTCGATTCGCGCCGCGGAAACCGCCGTCGCGCCCCCTGTTGTCTGCCATTGATTACGCCTTTCCCAGACAAATCGCTGTCTGCATGTCGTGCCCGCGCAGATAATCCTTCGCGTTCATGGGCTTCGCGCCGGGCATTTGTATGGTTTCAAGCTCCACGTCGTCATCCCCGCAGGCGACGACCAGCCCCGTCTTTGCATCCGCGGCGACGATTTCGCCGGGCGCGCCGCTCGGGCCTCTGTGAAGCGGTTTCACGCTGAAAATCTTGATCGCGCCCTCCGCCGTCGCGGTAAACGCGCCCGGCCACGGCGTCGCACCGCGCACCAGACAGTCGATCTCGCGCGCGGTCTTCGTCCAGTCGATCCGGCCGGTCTCCTTGTCGAGCTTCGGCTCATAGGTGGCCTCGGCCGGGTTCTGCGGAATGCGTTTGAGCGTCCCGGCCTCCAATTCGCGCAGCGTCCGAATCAGCAGCTCCGCCCCCAATTCGGAAAGCCTGTCGCTCAGTTCGCCCGCCGTCTCGTTTTCCCCGATGGGCGTTTCCGCCTTGAGGAGCATGTCGCCGGTGTCCATGCCGATATCGGTGTACATCGTCGTGATCCCTGTGACGGTCTCGCCCATCATCACGCACCAGTTGATCGGCGCGCTGCCCCGATGGCGCGGCAGCAGCGACGCATGGACGTTGATCGTCCCTAGCTTGGGGACGTCCAGAATCTCCTGAGAGAGAAGCTGACCGAACGCCGCCGTCACGCACAAATCGGGCGCGAGGCTTTTGAGCGCCTCCACCCCTTCCGCGCGCTTGATGCGCTCCGGCTGAAAGACGGGAATCCCCGCCGCGACAGCCGTTTCCTTTACCGGGCAGGCGGCGAGCTTGTGCCCGCGCCCCTTCGGCCGATCCGGCTGGCAAAACACGCCGACGACCTGATAGCCGTTGTCCAGCAGCGCGCGCAGCGACGGCACGGCGAAATCCGGCGTACCCATGAACACGATTCTCAAGCGTTATTCCTCCGTCTCTTCCCCGTCGTCGTCAAACAGCTCGCGGGACATGATATCCACGTACAGCTGGCCGTTGAGGTGATCCGTCTCGTGCATGATGCAGCGCGCCAGCAGCTCCTCGGCCTCGATTTCGTACCATTCGCCGTTGCGATCCTGAAATTTGGCGCGCACCTTCATCGGGCGCTTGACCATGCCGCGGCGACCCGGAACGGAGAGACAGCCCTCCGGCCCGTCCTGCTCGCCCTCGGTTTCAAGGATTTCGGGGTTAATCATCTCGATCAGCCCGTCGCCGCAATCCATCACGACCACGCGGCGCAGCACCGCCACCTGCGGCGCGGCCAGACCCACGCCGTTGGCGTTGTACATGGTTTCGGCCATATCGTCAAGCAGCTTGTGCAGCTTCTCGTCAAACTTTTCAACCGGGCGGCTCTTTTTGCGAAGCAGCTCGTCCTCGATGCAGATAATCTTGCGAAGCGCCATGAAAAATCGTCTCTCCTTTTAACTACAACTGACTTGTTTCCGACTTGTCTTCGTCCCCGCCGTTTCATCGAACGGAAATGGACGCATTAACCCATCATTCTTTTTATTATAAAGCAAATCCGCGCAAAATGGAAGAGCCGACGACGCAAAAAACGCCCTCGGCTCAAAGATTTTGGTTTTTCACGCTTTCCGCACGGCCTGCTTATTGCGTCACATCATGCTCGAAGGGTTGATCTGGCAGACGCACAGACAGCCCGCCGTCGGCGCGGCGGCGATTTCGCTCATCTTGCCGACCGCCTCCTGACAAATCGGCTGATCGACGATCTTGAGCGTCGTCTGCCAACGGCTTTTGCCCTTGATTTTTTTGATCGGGCAGGCCATCGCGCGCAGGGCGATCACATATTTTTTGAGATATGCCCGCCGCTCGAAAAACGCCTCCATCAGCCGCATGGCGGTCTCGGCGGCCTGCTGCGCGGTCTTCTCGTCGTCCGCTTCAAAGAGCAGGCGCGCAATCAGCGTGTACGGCGGATAGAGCGCGCGGCGGCGGCGGCGCATCTCCTCTTCAAAAAACGCGCGGTAATCCTGGCGGCTCGCGGCCTCCACGGCGTAATTTTCCGGGTCGTAGGTCTGCAAAAAGACCTCGCCCGGCGCATCCGCGCGCCCCGCGCGCCCGGCCACCTGCGTGAGCAGCTGGAAGGTGCGTTCCGCCGAACGGTAATCCGGCAGCTTGAGCATCGCATCCGCCGCGACGATGCCCACCATCGTCACATTCGGAAAATCCAGCCCCTTGGCGATCATCTGCGTGCCGACGAGGATGCGCGCCTCCCCCCGGCGGAAGCGCTCGATCAGCGTCGCGTGCGCATCCTTGGTGCGGGTGGTGTCGTTGTCCATGCGCAGGGTCGGCACATCCGGGAAGAGCCTGTGCACCTCTTCCTCCACGCGCTGCGTGCCCACGCCGAAATACTTGATATACGGGCTGCCGCACTCCGGACAGACCTTCGGCACGGCCGCCTCCTGCCCGCAGTAATGGCAGCGGAGCACGTTTTCCGCGCTGTGATAGGTCATGGAAACGTCGCACTGGCTGCACGTCACGACGTAGCCGCAGCTTCGGCAGGAAACGAACGTCGAAAAGCCGCGCCTGTTGATGAACAGAATCGCCTGCCTGCCGCTTTTGAGGCACCGATCCAGCCCGTTGACCAGCGCGCCGGAAAACACGCTTCGGTTGCCCTTTTTCAGCTCCTCGCGCATATCGACGACATGCACCGTCGGCATCGGGCGGTTGTTGACGCGCCTCGGCATTTCCAGCAGCCTCAAATCCCCGCGCCCGGCCATCGCGAAGGAGCGCATGCTCGGCGTTGCGCTGGCCAGCAGCAGCGCCGCGCCCTCCCGCGCGCATCGCTCGTGCGCCAACCGGCGCGCATCGTAATGCGGGTTGTTGTCGGCGATATAGCTCTGCTCGTGTTCCTCGTCGATGATGATTAAACCGACGTTTTGCAGCGGCGCGAAGATCGCTGACCTCGCGCCGATGACCACGCGCACGTCGCCCCGCCGGATGCGCCGCCACTCGTCGTATCGCTCGCCCGGGGACAGGCGCGAGTGGAGCACCGCCGCATCCTCGCCGAAGCGGGAGCGGAACCAGGAGACCATCTGCGGGGTCAGCGCGATTTCCGGCACCAGCACAATCGCCGTCTTGCCCATCTGCGCGGCGCGGCGGACGGCGCGAATGAACACCTCGGTTTTGCCGCTGCCCGTCACGCCGTAAAGCAGAAACTCGCCCTTTCCCGTTTCCACGGCGGGCAGAAGCTCGGCCAGCACGTCCTCCTGCTGGCGGGTAAGCTCCGGGTCCTGCGCGGAAAGGCGCTCCATCTCGCCGTATGGCCTGCGCAGGCTCTCACGCTTTTCCAGCTTCACAAAGCCCATCCTGCAAAGGGCGTTCAGCGCGTCGCGGCAGTCGCCGACGGTTTCGCGGAGCGCCGCCGTCGTCAATTCCATGTCCGGCGCGTCGGCCAGCGTCCGCAGCACCTTCGCCCGCTTGGGCGCGCGAACCTGCGCCGCGATCACCTGCCCCAGCACATCCGGCGCGACGGTCAGCACGGCGACCTCCTGCTGTTTTTCACGGATGCGCTGGCCGCGCATCTGCGCGGGAAACATCAGCCTCAGCGCCACCGCCAGCGTGCAAAACGACGTCCGCTGGATTTCCTTCGCCAATTCAAGCAGCGGCGGCAGCACCGCGGGATAATCCTCCAGCGTGTCGCAGATATCCTTCACGCGCTCGGGCGGCAGGTCGCAATCCGCCGCCATTTCGACGACCACGCCCTCCAGCTTTCGCGGCCCGAACGGCACGTGGACGCGCATGCCGGGGCAGACGTCCAGCCCCGCCGGCACGCGGTAGGTGAACACATGATCCACATCCGTGTGGTTGATATCCACGATCACCTGACAAAACGGCATGACGTTCCCCCCCTTTCTGTGGTTGACATGATAACACGATCCGTTTGAGCTTGCAAGAGCGTTTCGGCTGTGATACGATAAGCGGCAAGGAAGTGATTGCCATGCAGATCAGCCGTCTTTTCCGCCTGCTCTATCTTTTGTTGGAGCGCGAACGCATACCGGCTTCAGCGCTGGCTCAGACGCTCGAGGTTTCCGTGCGGACAATCTACCGCGACGTGCAGACGCTCGGCGAAGCCGGTATTCCCGTCTATGCCGAACGCGGGCGGAACGGCGGCATCGCCATTCTGCCCACGTTCAGGCTGAACAAATCCATGCTCAGCGCCGGGGAAAAGCAGGATATGCTTTCCGCCTTGCAGGCGCTGGCTTCCACCGGCGCATCCGACCGGGAGACGCTCGGCAAATTAAACGCATTTTTCGGCGGGCAGCAGGCTGACTGGGTGCGCATCGACTTTGCAGACTGGAGCGGAACGCGCAGCGGCATGCTTCCGATCCTCAAAACCGCCATATTAAACCGCCAGCCGCTCGCCTTCGATTATTACAACAGCAGCGGAGACTGCGCGCCGCGCGAGGTCTGCCCCATCCGCCTGTGGTTCAAAAGCAGCGCGTGGTATCTGCTGGCTTATTGCATGCAAAGGCGCGCCCTGCGCACCTTCAAGCTCACGCGCATCAAGCGCCTGCACTCGATTCCGGGCGAATTTCCCGACGAGGCGCTTGCCTGCGCGGCTGACGAAACGGCGGAAATTCAATCGGACGTGCCCCCGACTCGCTTCACGCTGCGCATCGACGCGAGCATGGCTTTCCGCGTTTATGACGATTTCGAGGAAGACCAGCTTTCGCAGGCTGAAAACGGCGATTTTATCGCGCATGCCGCGTTCATGCCCGGCGAATGGCTGATTTCCTTCATTCTGGGCTACGGGGCGCACGCAAAGGTGCTCGAACCCAAGGCACTCGCGGACGCGGTTTGCCGCGAACTTGAAAAAATGTCGGCGCTCTACAAAACCTGACATGCAGTTGTCAGCTTTTCCGTGCGATAATCCATTCATCAACAGCAAGGAGGAATGTTTTCCATGGAAAAGAACATCCATTTCGCCGACACCCCGATCTGCCAAAGCTGCGGCATGCCGCTGACCGCGCCGGAGCAATTCGGCAAAAACGCCGACGGCACGACGAACGGCGATTACTGCGTCTACTGCTGCCCCGACGGCGAAGCAAACATGACCGGCACGCTGGATGAGATGATTGATTTCTGCGCGCCGCTCGAAGTCAAGCTCGGCCTGTTCCCCGACGAAAAAGCCGCCAGAGACGCGCTTTCGCGCTATCTTCCCACACTCAGGCGTTGGCGCGGGTAAGCGCCTCCTCCGCAAGCCTTCGCGCGGCCTTGACGGCGGTGGGCATGGGCAGGGCGGCCAGCTCGGCCGCGTTCACCCAGCGGCCGTCCGGCACGTCGGTCGGCGCGTCCGCGACAAAAGCATGGATCTCCATCTCCCAAATCAGGTGGGTGAACACATGCTTCGCGCAGCCGAGCCGCGCGTCGTAGACGGCGGGAACGCCCAGCGCTTCAAGCGCCGCGCACATCTGCGCGGGCGACAGCGCCCCGACCGCGTCCGGGAAGACAGAAAGGCCGCCGAGCAGGCGCTCCCGCCTGAGCACGGTCAGCACCCGATTTTGGCAAAACACCAGCATCACGCAGCGCGTTTCCACGCGCTGCGCTTTTTTCTTGGGCTTGACGGGCAGGCGATCCGCCATTCCCTGCGCGTACCCCTTGCAGCCCGCCCGCACCGGGCAAAGCAGACAGGACGGGCTTTTCGGCGTGCACATCGTCGCGCCCATCTCCATCATAGCGTTGGCAAATGCGCCGGGGCGGTCGGGCGGCACGAGGCTCTGCGCCAGCTCGTGAATCATGCGGCGGCTCTTTGGGCTGCCCATCTCCTCGGAAATCGCGAAATACCGGCAGATCACGCGCTCCACGTTGCCATCCACCGCGGCGGCGGGGATGCCGAACGCAATGGACGCAATCGCGCCGCTGGTGTAATCCCCGACGCCGGGCAGGGCGCGCAGCTTCTTCAAATCGGCGGGCAGCTCGCCGCCGTATTGCGAAACGATCGCCCGCGCCGCCTTTTGCAGCAGGCGCGCGCGGCTGTAATACCCCAGTCCCTCCCACGCCTTGAGCAATTCCTCCTCCGGCGCGTCGGCCAGCGCGCGCACATCGGGATAGCGCGCAAGAAAGCGCTCATAATAAGAAACGACCGTCTCCGCGCGCGTCTGCTGGAGCATGATTTCGGAAACCCAGATTCGATAAGCGTCCTTCGTGCGCCGCCACGGCAGGTCACGATGACCCGCGTCATACCACGAAAGGACTGACCGCGTAAAGTTTTGATCCATATTCGGCCCTCCAATGGCGCTTATTCTACCATAAAAGGCGGATTTCGGCCACCCAATCGGGCGATTTACTCAAAAAACGGAGAAATTTCAAGTTTCAAATCATTTAATCGCATTATTTTTTTCAAATCGCTTAAAATAGGGTTAAACGTTAAAATTTGGCAATCAGCCCATGTTGCCGAATTGGCTTGACTCGCGTATATTATATCTTGCTTTAGCACTCATCCGTAAAGAGTGCTAACAAAGTCACCGTATCATCTAAGGAGGTCTATCAAAATGAGCTTGAAACCCCTTTTTGACCGCGTTGTTCTCAAGGACGCGGAAATTGAAGAAACCACCAAGAGCGGCATCATCCTCACGTCCGCCGCGCAGGAAAAGCCGCAGTACGCCTACATCGTGGCCGTCGGCCCGGGCGGCGTTGTGGATGGCAAGGAAGTCGCCATGCAGGTGAAGGAAGGCCAGAAGGTCGTCTATTCCAAGTACGCCGGCACGGAGATCAAGATCGACGGCGAGGAATACAAGATCGTTCGTCAGAGCGACATTCTCGCGATCGTGGAGGGCTAAGCCTTCGCTTACTTCCGCCGCTTGATTGCATAAGCCCCAAATGTTTGGCGCACGCGAGCAAGCTGTGCGGAAATTCAAAAAGAACCTGATTGGTAGGAGGTCATCATTATGGCTAAGCAGATTATTTTCGGCGAGGAAGCCCGCCGTTCCCTTGAAAAGGGCATCAATTCTCTGGCGGATACCGTCAAGATCACCCTCGGCCCGAAAGGCCGCAACGTGGTGCTCGACAAGAAATACGGCGCGCCGCTCATCACCAACGACGGCGTGACCATCGCCAAGGAAATCGAGCTGGAGAACCCGTTTGAGAACATGGGCGCTCAGCTTGTGAAGGAAGTCGCCACCAAGACCAACGATGTCGCGGGCGACGGCACCACCACCGCTACCCTGCTGGCGCAGGCGATCATCCGCGAGGGTCTGAAGAACCTGGCCGCCGGCGCGAACCCGATGGTTCTGCGCAGCGGCATCGAGGCCGCCACGAACGCGGCGGTGGAGAGCCTGAAGAGCATGAGCGTGCCGGTCAGCGGCAAGCAGTCCATCGAGAATGTCGCGGCGAACTCCGCGGCTGACCCGACCATCGGCAAGCTGATTTCCGAGGCGATGGAGAAGGTCGGCAAGGACGGCGTGATCACCGTCGAGGAGAGCAAGACCATGCAGACCAACCTCTCTCTGGTTGAGGGCATGCAGTTCGACCGCGGCTACGTTTCCGCCTACATGGCGACCGACACCGACAAGATGGAAGCCGTGCTGGATAACCCGTACATCCTCATCACCGACAAGAAGATCAGCAACATTCAGGAGATCCTGCCGCTGCTCGAGCAGGTTGTGCAGGCCGGCCGCAAGATGCTGATTATCGCCGAGGACATCGAAGGCGAAGCGATGGCGACGCTGGTTGTCAACAAGCTGCGCGGCACGTTCACCTGCGTGGCCGTCAAGGCGCCGGGCTTCGGCGACCGCCGCAAGGCCATGCTGCAGGATATCGCGATCCTGACCGGCGGTCAGGTGATCTCCGAGGAGCTGGGCTACGAGCTCAAGAGCGCGACGGTCGATATGCTCGGCTCCGCGCGTCAGGTTAAGGTTGACAAGGACAACACCACTATCGTCGAGGGCGCGGGCAACCCGCAGGATATCGCGGCGCGCGTCGCCTCGATCCGCACCCAGATCGGCGAGACGACCTCCGATTACGACCGCGAGAAGCTGCAGGAGCGTCTGGCTAAGCTGGCCGGCGGCGTTGCGGTAATTCAGGTCGGCGCAGCCACCGAAATCGAAATGAAGGAGCGCAAGATGCGCATTGAGGATGCGCTCTCCGCGACCCGTGCCGCCGTTGAGGAAGGCATTGTTCCGGGCGGCGGAACTGCGCTGCTGAGCGTGCTGCCGGAGGTTCAGGCGCTGCTGCCGAAGTTCAGCGGCGACGCGAAGACCGGCGTGCAGATCGTCCTGCGCGCGCTGGAAGAGCCGGTTCGCCAGATCGCGGCCAACGCGGGCGTGGAAGGCTCCGTCATCGTCGAGAAGATCAAGCGCACCAAGAAGCCGGGCTACGGCTATGACGCGCTGAACGACAAGTACGTCGATATGGTTGAGGCCGGCATCATCGACCCGACCAAGGTGACCCGCAGCGCGCTGCAGAACGCGGCTTCCGTCGCGGCGACCGTGCTGACCACTGAATCCCTCGTGGCGGACATCCCGGAGAAGAATCCGGCGCCCGTCCCGGCGGCTGATCCGGGCATGGGCGGCATGTACTAAGCGCCCGTTTTCCCAAACAGCATATGAAAAGGAGCGGCTCTTTGACGAGGGCCGCTCCCTTTTTGTCTTCTTTTGCCTTTCTCGTGCCTGTATTTTCCCTGTCATGCGCGCCTCATGGCCTGCACGCCTTACAGGGCGAATACCCCTGCTTCACGGCCGCCGCGCGGGTGGCGAACGTGATGCGGTTGCTCTGCTGAATATCCTGCACGGACGAGCAGGTGGAGAGATGGAACTTTTTGCTCTTTATATTGCCGATATAGCCGACCGACTGGCCCCTTCGGGGCGTTGCGGTCGGCTTTTTTCCCTTTTCCGTCTCAAACGCGACGCGCTCGCCGTTTGACCGGCAGACGATCGTGCCGCTTTCATCCGTGCGGTACACCGCCGCGCCGATATCCCTCAGCCGCGCCAGCACCTCCTGATGCGGATGGCCATAGGCGTTATCCCGGCCGCAGCTAATGACCGCGTAGGACGGCATGACCTGCCGCAGAAAGAGATAGGAGCTCGACGTGTTGCTGCCGTGATGGCCGACCTTGAGCACCGTTGCGGACAGCGCCTCGTCGCTGTCGATCATGTCGTTTTCGGACGGCCTTTCCGCGTCGCCGGTGAACAGGAACGCCGTCTGCCCATAGGTGATCCGGGTGACGAGAGAGAGATCGTTCACGTCGTCGTAAATGCCCAGCGGCGCGTAAAACTCGACCTCCGCACGCCCGAGGGAAAAGCGCTGCCCCGCCTGCGGCACGGTGATTCTGACGTTTTTCGCGTCGGCCGCGTACTTCATCGCTTCAAACGGCTTGCCCTCAAATTCATCCACCGGCGAATACAGCGTCTTCACCGCAAAGGCGCGGATGACGTCCGGCAGGCCGCCGATATGATCCGCGTGCGGATGGGTGCCGATCATGGCGTCGATGGTGGAAACGTGCAGCGTGTTTTGCAGATAGTCGACCAGCTTCGCGCCGCTCTCCGGCATCCCGCCGTCGATGACGAGCGTTTTCCCGTCACAAACCACAATCGCCGCATCCCCCTGCCCGATATCCACGAAGTGCACGGCGAACCCGGCGCGCGGCAGCCGCCAGAAGCGGTAGGCCGCAAAGCCCGCCGCCAGCAGCGCCAGCGTCAGCACCGCGATCAGCAGCGCGCGCAGAGCGGCGTGTTTCTTTTGTTTTTCAGGTTTCATGCTGTCTTTCCTTCCCCATGTGATGCTTCCAGCTTATCACCGGGCGGTTCATTTGACAAGCGCCTTCGGATTTGTGACGAAACTGTGACATCCGAACGGAATTTTATGGAATTTCGTAACATTTATCTTGCCGATTCGCAGAGGATCGGATAAAATGGGGATATTTCCGAAGCGCGCGCGGGCGATTTTACGCAGTATCCCGCCCATCAAAAAATATTTTCAAAAAAATTTTGAAAAAAAGTGAAATTTTCGGCCGGTTTTTACGTCTATACAAGTAGAGAACCGCCGAAAGCGCTTTTTGCCGCTTTCAGCCGCCGTTACGGAAGAAAGGAGGTCGCCGGTTATGCGAAGGATTTTCCCGCTCGTCGTTTTTCTGCTGCTGCTCGCGCTGCCCGCGTGGGCGCTGGGGCAGACGCGCGCGCTACTCGTCGCCTGCCACGACTTTCTCTCCCTGCCGGATCTGGGCAATTCCGTCTCCGGCAATCTGCACATCGTCGGTTCCGCGCTGGTCGGCGCGGGGCTGAACCTCGGCAGCCTTTCCATCGAGGATGGCACCATCGGCACCGTCCGGCGCCTGCAATCCGCCGTGGACGACGCATTCGGCGACGCGGACGAGACCGATCTCTCCATCCTCTACCTGTGCACCCATGGCGTGCTCTCCTCCTCGGACGACGGGCAGGTTTATCTGATGCTGGGCGACGGCGAAAACGAAGCGCCGCTGGGCGCGGCGGCGCTGCAAAACATCCTTTCGGGCATACAGGGCGAAAAGCTGCTGATCGTGGACGCCTGCTATTCCGGCGCGCTGATCGGCCGCGGCGCTTTTGCGCACAGCCTTCTGCCGGGCAGCCGCGCGCAATCCCCCGCGTCGCTGGAAACGCCCTTTCTGGCCGACCCGAGCATCCACGTGCTGACCTCCGCCAGCGGGTTTGAATCCAGTTGGTATTACGACAGCGAGGGGCTCTCCACGGGCGCGGTTTCCTACTTCGCCAGCGCGCTTTCCAGCGGCCTCGGGCTTTACGGCAAGCCCGAAGCGGACGTGAACGGCAACGGCGAGGTGACGCTGGAAGAGCTGCGGCGGTATCTGAACGCGGCGGTTCCCTCCTCCTCCGTGCAGCTTCTCTCCACGCAGGCCAACGCGCTGACGCTCCCCGTGGCGACGAACACCCCCCTTGCGCGCGCCCTTTCCGGATTCAGCTACGGCGACTGCCTGCTCGAATCCGACGACCCGACGCTGGAATTTTCTTACACCGTCACGGCCGAAACCGCCGTGCAGTACCGCGTGGTGCGGCAGGTGAACGGCGGCTGGGATTGGCAGAACGCAGCGACATTTCTGGATGACGGCGACACAACAGGCGGCCTGCTGACCCCCGGCCGCAAGACGCGGGAGCTGACGCTCGACGGCATTCTGGAGGGCGAAAGCGGCTACATGATGCTTCAGGTCTTCGCCGTCACGGGCAGCGAGGTGATCCTCTGCTCCGAGCGGCTGCTGGCCGTCCGCCCCGCGGCTGTCGAGCCGAGCGTCACGCTGAGCGCCGAAAACGCCGAATTCGACGCATCCGCCCGGCGCGAGCTCGTGCTGGAAGCGCGGATCAACGTACCGGCGGAAATCACGGTCTGCATTTATGACGCGCAGGGGAAGCTCGTCCGCCGTCTGGCCAGCGCTCAGCTCACGCGCCCCGCGCCCGGAGACGTCACCCGCCTGTATTGGGACGGGCGAAACGACGCCGGGGAGCGCGTTCCCGCCGGGGCATACGCCGCCGCGCTGGAAACCGTGATCGGCGGCGAACGGCAGAAGGCCACCGTGGATATCACGGTGCGATGAGCCTTCGCCGAAACGGCAGCACGCGGCACAGCGGCATGCCGATGCGCTCCAGTGCCGCCTCCATGCCATGCTCGGCGGCCTCCCGGCCGACGTCCATGGCGGGCAGAATCCGATCGAGGGAAAGCGCGCCGAGCGTTTCCGGCAGCGGAATACGAAAAACGCCGACATTCTCCCCCAGCTCCCGCGCGCAGGGCACGAAAAAGCCGCTCGCCTGTTCGAGCGCGTCCGGCTGATGGCGCAGGGCGCTCTGCGGCGCGACGACCAGCACCCGCTGTGCGCCCAAGGCGGTGAGCAGACGGCAGGCCAGCGGCAGATCATCCAGCGGCAAAAGCGGCGAACCCATCCATTCCAGCGCCGAAACAAACGGCGGTCTGGCCAGCGCCGCGCGCGCCGCAAAGCCCGCCGAGGCTTGCAGCGTCACAATCGTCCCCTCCTGCGACACGCTCTGCGTGCAGAAAGCGACGACGTGCCCGCTTCGCGCCGTCCGGCACAGAAAAACGCCCTGCCGCTCGCACAACCCCAACGCGCGCTCCCCCGTCTGCGCGGCCAGCAGCTTTTCCAGCCGCCGCCCGCGGCACAGCGCGCTTTTTTTCATGCCCAGCACCGCCGAGGCGGACGCATCGGCGCGCAGAAGCCGCCGCCCCATCCGCGCGGCCTGCGCAGCCGCGCCGCGCAGTCTCCCCGCGTCATAGCCCGCCAAATACAGCGCCGCAGGCCATGCCGCCGCCTGCATCCCGCAGACCGCGCAGGGCGAAACGCCCGCATCCAGCAGCCATGTCAGCGCGCCCGCGCTCGCCGCCGCGCAGGCGCCTGCCCCCGTGAGCACAACGCCAAGCCGCATTCCTTCGTCCTCCTCCCGTTTTCCACTGGGATAATCTATGCGTTTCGCAGGCCAAACACGCAAAAAAATCGCGCGTAGGCGGAAAGAACCCGTAGAAATTTTTTCTTGATCTTCCGTTTATGCGAGATTTATGTTATACTAAGTCAGGCTATTTTGTCGAATCTTGAAAGGAAGTCAATCCATGCGTTCCAACCGGATGAAAAACACCAGTCCGCCGCGCAGAAAGCGCAGCGCCATCAAACGTGTCAAGCCCCAGCGCGGCACCCTGCCGCTGCTGATTGTGCTGAGCGTGTTTGTCGTGCTGATGGTTCTCTTCGCGCCGAAAATCGCGCAGACCCCGGCCGCCAACGTCTCCGGCACGGAGATCGAAGCGGAGGCCGTTTCCAGCGGCAACACGAATCTGCGCGTCACGGAGGCGATGTCCTCCAACCGCAGCGCGTTCCCGGATGAGACCGGCGCGTTTCCGGATTGGGTGGAACTCACCAACACCGGCGACAGCCCGATCAACATCAAGGGCTACGGCCTTTCCGACCGCGCGGACAAGATCACCTTCGTCTTTCCGGATATGACGCTGGCCGCGGGCGAGCATGTCATCGTCTTTGCGTCGGACAGCACACAGAACGAAGCCGGAAAGGCGCTCCACGCGAAATTCAAGCTCTCCTCCGCAGGCGACAAGCTCTTCCTCTTCGGCAGCGACGGCATCGCCTTTCAGGAGCTGGACATCCCCGCGATGGATTCCAACATGAGCTACACATGGGTCGGCGGCAACGATTACATCATCACCGATCAATACACGCCGGGCTACGACAACACGCAGGATGGCTACGCCGCGTTCCGCGCGAGCACGGTGCTGCAAAGCGGCGCGCTGGTCATCAACGAAATCTGCGCGTCCTCCATCACCACGCTCAAGGACGAAGACGGCGATTACCCCGACTGGATCGAGATCCGCAACACGACCAATCAGGCGATCGACCTTTCCAACTACGCGCTCAGCGACAGCACGGATAAGCTCGTCAAGTGGCGCTTCCCGCAGGGCTGCGTGATCGAGCCGAACGGCTATTTCGTCGTCTTCGCCTCGAAAAAGGACCGCGCCGCGGCGGAGGGGAGCTGGCCGCACGCCAGCTTCAAGCTGCGCTCCAACGGCGAAACCGTCATCCTGTCGGATATTCAGGGTCGAATGATCGACATGGTCACTTACGACCTGCTCTCGGCGGATACCTCCTGGGGGCGCGACGAGGAAGGCGACGGCAGCTTCAAGCTCTTTACCAGCCCCACGCCGGGGCTGCCCAACACGCACGCCGGCATGACGGCGATGGACACGCGCATGTGTCTGGCCAACACCTCCGGGCTTTACATCACCGAGGTGATGACCGGCAACAAAAGCACGCACGGACCGAACGTCAACTACTACTACGACTACATCGAAATCTACAACATGAGCGGGCAGGCCGTAAACCTCAAGGGTTACGGCCTGTCCGATAACATTAAAAAACCCCGCAAATGGCAATTTCCTGACATCACCATCGAAAACAACAGCTATCTGGTCATCTACTGCGATACCACGCAGACGAGCAAAGACGGCGTTTATTATTTCACCAATTACAACCTGAAAAAATCGGGCGAGACGGTCTGCCTTTCCACCCCCAGCGGGCAGATTTTGGATAAGGTGGTCGTCCCTCAGCTTTACGACGATACCTCCTACGGGCGCACGCTCGGGCAGGCGGGGCTGTTCTATTATTCCTCCCCCACGCCGGGCGCGGCGAACGGACAGGGCTTTACCGGCTATGCCGAGCCGCCGACCTTCAACGTGGCGGGCGGCCTGTACGTGCGGCCTCTGACGGGCGAAAACGCGGTCACGATCAACGTTCCGGCAGGTAGCACCGTCCGCTATACGCTCGACAGCACCGACCCGAACGAATCCTCCCCGATTTACACCGGGCCGATCGAGATCGAAACCAACACGGTCATCCGCGCGCGCACCTATCGCGACGGCGTGGAGGCCTCGCAGATCATCTCCGAAACGTATTTGATTTCCGTGTATCACACAATGCCGGTCGTCTGCCTGACGACCGACCCGGATAACCTGACCAACGAGGAATACGGCGCGTTCGCCTACGGCCCGAACGTCGATACATCCAAGCCGACGCCGTGGATCAAGATCGCGACCTACGGCCAGAAGAACTGGTTCCCCGCATGGCTGGAATACAGCGACGAAAACGGCCAGCTTCAGCTTTCGCAGGGCGTTCGTTTCCGCGTCATGGGTCAGTATTCGCTGGATATGCCGCAGAAGAGCCTGTTCATCAAGGCGGACGGCCAATTCGGCAAGAGCGAATTTGATTATGCGCTCTTCGACGACCGCCCGTTCACGACCTACAAGAGCTTCGTTCTGCGCAACGGCGGTCAGGACGGCCTGTTCACCCGCGTGATGGACGGCCTTGAAGCGCGGCTGATCGATCAAGCCGAAAGCACGCTGGCCACGCAGGCATGGAAGCCCGTCATCGTCTACATCAACGGCCAATACTGGGGTCATTACAACATGCGCGAGCGCGCGGGCGTGGACATGGTGGCGCAGCACGAGGGCTGGCTCAAATCGAAGGACATCGACCTGCTGCAATCCGACGGCCTCTCTTCCTCGCAGGTCAAGCAGGGCTCGAACGCGGATTACAAGGCGCTCTACAACAAGGTCAAGGACGCCGATTTGAACAGCAATCCCGAATTACTGGCCGAGGTCGAAGCGAATTTTGACATCGACAACATGTTCGATTACTACATCTTCGAATCGTTCTACGGCAACACCGACCCCGGCAACATCCGCTTCTACCGCAACACGAAATCCGGCGACGGCAAGTGGCGCTATCTGGTGTTTGATATGGACTGGGGGCTGTTCAACGCCACCTACAAGAGCAAAGGCAAGGAATACGCGACCGGCTGCGTCACCTATTACATGAATGAAAACGGCGCGGGCAGCCAGAAGATCAAATCCAACCTGTTCGTGCGCAAGCTGGTACAGGTTCCGCAATACCGCGAAAAGTTCCTGACGCGCTACGCTGAGCTGTTCAACAGCGTGCTGACGACGGAAAACATGGTCTCGCTCTTCTACGAAATGACGGCGCAGATCAAGCCGGAAATGCAGATGCATCACGAGCGCTGGGCGGCGGAAATGCCCGCGCAGGTCAGCTTTGACGTGCCGAAGAACGCGACCGGCGCTTACAACTACTGGGTTTCCCGCTGCGAGCGCGCCGTCCGCGTGATGAACCGCAGGCCGCACTTCGTCTGGCTGGATATCCAATCCTATTTCGGGCTGAGCGACGCGGAAATGGAATCCTACTTCGGCCCCTGCCCGGAGATCCCGGCGCAGTATCAGTAAACGTTCCCCTATCCCCACGCGCTAATACTAATTCGCAGTTAAAATGCTTAACAGAGCGCATCAGATTTTTTGTTCTGACGAAGCCAAGTGAAGTGAGGCGTACTGGAGGTACGTTGAACGGAACGAGGCAAAGTCAGAGCGAAAAAGATGGTGCGCGGATTAAGCCATTTTAACAAGAATTAGTATAAATCCGTTATTCATTGAATCATTTATAGTATGGAGGAATTTCCCATGAAGAACATCATCAACGACGCGAGTGTAAACGAGTGGTTTGCACAGCAGATGACCAGCCTCACCCCGATGAAGATGCTGCTGGCGCTGCTGATGGGCTTTATCGTCGGCCTGATTATCGCGCTGGTCTATCGCAAGGCCTTCCGCGGCGTGCTCTTTTCCCCGTCGTTCGCCAACACGCTGATTATGCTGTGCATGATTACCACCCCGGTCGTCATGTGCATCAAGTCGAATATCGCGCTCTCCATGGGCATGGTCGGCGCGCTCTCCATCGTGCGTTTCCGCACGGCCGTCAAGGATCCGCTCGACACGGCTTACATGTTCTGGAGCCTGACGATGGGCATCCTGCTCGGCGCGGAGCTGTACACCATCGCGCTGGTCGTCGTCGCGGGCATTTCCATCGCGATGCTGGCGCTGGCGTTCTTCCGGCTGCGCACCCCGAACACCTTCCTGCTCGTCACCCACTACGATCAGGCCGCCGAAGCGGAGGTCATGGATTTCATCCGCCGCATCAAGGTGCAGCGTCTGCGCAGCAAGACCGTCACCCCCGGCGGCGTGGAACTGACCGTCGAGGTGCAGCTCCGCGAGCGCTTTGACATCGTCAACAAGCTGATGGACACCGAGGGCGTTCACAACGCGACGCTGATCGCCTGCCAGTCCGAAGCGGGCAACTAAGGAGCCGATATGATCATCCGCAACATTCCGCTGCGACATGAGCTGAAATATTTCATCACCCCGGCGGAGCTGAATGTGCTGCGCAGTTCGCTGAAGCCCGTGATGCAGCTCGATCCCAACGGCAACGAAAACAACGAATACCACATCCGCTCGCTGTATTTCGACACGATCAACGACGATGCGCTGGAAGAAAAAATTGCGGGCGTGGGCAACCGAAAAAAATACCGCATCCGCATCTACAATTTCAGCGACCGCGTCATCAAGCTGGAATGTAAGAGCAAATACGGCGATTTGATTTCCAAGCAGTCCGTCTCCATCCCCCGCGAATTGGCCGATCAGCTCATCGCGGGCGACCCGGAGGGCTTGCAGCGCATGCGCCATCCCCTGCTGCACGACGTATACCGCGAGATGAAAACGCGGCTGCTGCGCCCGGTGGTCATCGTGGATTACATCCGCGAGGCGTATATCCACCCCGCCGAGGAAGTGCGCATCACGTTTGACAAGCAGATTCGCACCGGTCTGTATCAGACCGCCATGTTCGATGCGTCGATCCCCACCTATCCGGTCTTCGACGACCCGGTGGAGGTGCTGGAAGTCAAGTACGACGAGTTTCTTCCGACGTATATGCAGGCGATTCTCAGCGGCGTGACGGCTCAGCGCAGCGCGGTGAGCAAGTATACCTGGTGCAGGCGATACGAGAACAAGGAGTTTTAAGGGGACGTTGGGGCTTCTCGCCCCAAACCCTCGGCAGGAACCTGAGGTTCCTGCACTTCCCACTATAAAAATTCTCCGATGGAAAACCATCGGAGAATTTTTTATGCTCACTGATTAAAACCGCCGCGAAGCGATAATGGGAGTCTGAGGGATGAAATCCCTCAGGCAGGTTTGGGCGGCAGCCCAACGTCTCCTTACCGAGAGCCCTTGTCGTAGGGAATACCCTCCGCCTTCGGCGCGCGGGATTTTTTGCTGGTGAACGCCAGAATAATCATCGAGGCGATGAACGGAATCATGTTATACATGTTCTGCGTCCAGCCCAGATCGGCGAGGAACGGAATCGAGCTGGCAATATTCGCCAGCGACTTGAACAACGCGAAGAACACCGCCGCAAGGAAGATGCGGAACGGCTTCCACTGGCCGAAGATCATAACCGCCAGCGCGAGGAAGCCCGCGCCGGAAACGCCGACCTCGAAATTCCAACTGGAGACGGACGGGATGATGTACGCCATGCCGCCGATGCCGCCCAGCACGCCGGAAATCAGCACGCCGATATAGCGCATCTTGTAGACGTTGATGCCCACGCTGTCCGCCGCCTGCGGATGCTCGCCGCACGCGCGCAGGCGCAGACCCAGCCGCGTCTTATAAAGCACGATGTACGAGAGAATCAGCGCCACGAGGCCGATGAACAGAAAGACGTTGACCGTCAGCGGGCCGAAGTCATAGACGAACACGCGGTTGCTGTAATCCAGCTTGGCGGAGGCGGAGTGGTTCACGCCCTTAGCGATGACCATTGCCAGCGCGGTGGCCAGCAGGTTGAGCGCCGTGCCGCCGATGGTCTGATCCGCGTTCAGATTGATCGAAGCGAACGCCAGCAGCCCGGCATACAGCATGCCCGCAATGCCCGCCGCGAGAACGGAGACCAGCACGATGGAGAACGCGCTCGCCCCGGCGGGCATCATCTGAATGGCGATGACGCCCATCAGCCCGCCGATCACCATAATGCCCTCCAGCGCGATGTTGATAATGCCGCTGCGCTCGGAGAACATGCCGCCCAGCGCCACCATCATCAGCACGACCGTATACAGCAGCGTATATTTCAGCAGCAGAAACATCAGTCGTCCCCTCCCTTCCCGACGGAGACCCGCTTGGCCTTGCCCACAAGCAGCGCGCGGATCTTGTTCTTAAAGAGCAGCGAGAACGCGCAGAGATAGATAATCAGCGCGGTAATCACGTCGGCGATCTCCTTGGTGTAATACTGCGTGGAGAGCTTCGTGCCGCCGACGGTGATATACGAAATGAACAGCGAGGAGAAAATCGTTCCAATCGGGTTGGAACAGGCCAGCAGCGCCGTGCTGATGCCGTTGAAGCCCATCGCGGGCAGCGCCGTGGAGACCTGCGGGTTCCACTCTGCGACGGTGGAGAGATAATACAGCCCCGCGCCGACGCCCGCCAGCGCGCCGGAAATCATCATCGCAAGGATGATGTTGCGCTTTTCGTTGATGCCCGCGTAGCGCGCGGCGTTTTTGTTGAAGCCGCAGGCGCGCAGCTCGTAGCCGAACGCCGTCTTATTGAGGATGATGTAGACGACAATCGCGAAGAAGATCGCAATGAAAATCGCGATGGTGACCGATTGCAGCTTGCCGAACAGCTCGCTCATGCCGAGGCTTGGAATCATGGCCTGAGGCGCGGCTTTGCGCAGGCTGTACGTCTTGGTCGAGGCCAGATCATACATCGGGCTTTTGCCCTTGCCGTACATGATATCGTTGACCATGTACAGGCCGATCCAGTTGAACATGATGGCCGTGATGACCTCGTTGATGTTCAGATACGCCTTGAAAATGCCCGGCAGCGCGCCCCAAATCGCGCCGAAGAGCATCGCCGCCAGCAGGCACAGGTACCACGGCCATTGCAGCACGATGGCGCAATACAGCGCGCCGAACGCGCCGAGCGTGTACTGCCCCGCCGCGCCGATGTTGAACAGGCCGGTTTTGAACGCAAAGCCGACCGAAAGACCCGTCATAATCAGCGGCGCGGCATTGGCCAGCACCGTGCCCATGTTGCGCGGGCTCTTGAAGCCGCTTTTCAAAATGACGAGCAGACCGTCGCCGAAGGCGTGTTCCGCGTTGATGATGGCCAGCACCACAAGGCCCAGCAGCAGGCCGATCACGATGCAAATCAGCGAGGCCGCCACCGACAGAAACGCTTCGGAGCCTGCCAGACGGCTGCCCAGCTTGCCCTTTTTGTTTTCCATTTGGCTTTCCTCCTATCAAGCGTTGCGCTGCGCGCCCGCCATGTAAAGCCCCAGCTCTTTGGCGGTCGTATAACGCGGATCCAGCTCGCCGACGATCGCGCCCTCGTACATCACCAGAATGCGATCCGGCACTTCGAGCACCTCGTCCAGCTCCAGCGAAACGAGCAGAACCGCCTTGCCCGCGTCGCGCTGCGCCAGCAGCTCCTTGCGGATATACTCAATCGCGCCGACGTCCAAACCGCGCGTCGGCTGCACGGCGATGAGCAAATCGCTGCTCAAATCCACCTCGCGGGCGATAATCGCCTTCTGCTGGTTGCCGCCGGACATGCTGCGCGCCTTCGTCACCGCGCCCTGACCGCTGCGCACGTCGAAGCGCTCGATCAGATCGTCGGCGTACTTGCGGATTTCGCCGAATTGCAGGAAGCCGTTGCGCTGAAACTCCGGATGGAAGTAGCTCTTGAGCACGAGGTTGTTTTCCAGCGAATAGTCCAGAACGAGGCCGTGCTTATGGCGATCCTCCGGAATATGGCTGAGCCCCGCCTCGTTGCGTTTGCGGATGGACATGTGCGTGATGTCCCGATTGTTGAGGAAAATCTTGCCGCTGTCTGGCTTGAGCAGGCCGGTGAGCGCATAGACCAGTTCGCTCTGGCCGTTGCCGTCAATGCCCGCGATGCAGACGATTTCGCCGCGGTGCACGTTGAAGGAGACATTGTTGACCACCGGCTTGCCGTGCTTCTTGCTCTTGACGGTCAGGTTCTGCACCGTCAGCACGCTTTCCCCCGGCTTGAGCGGCGTTTTTTCCATGATGAGCTGCACCTTGCGGCCGACCATCATCTCGCTCAGTTCTTCCTTGCTGGTGTTGGCCACATCGACCGTGCCGACGTACTTGCCCTTGCGCAGCACGGTGCAGCGATCCGCCACGGCCTTGATCTCGTCGAGCTTGTGGGTGATAAAGAGGATGGATTTGCCTTCTTTGGTCAGCTCCTTCATGATCTTCATCAGCTCTTCGATTTCCTGCGGCGTAAGCACGGCGGTCGGCTCGTCGAAAATGAGCACCTCGTTGTCGCGGTACAGCATTTTGAGAATCTCGGTGCGCTGCTGCATGCCCACGGTGATATCCTCAACCATCGCGTCGGGATCCACCTTGAGGCCGTAGCGCTCGCTCAGCTCCATCACCTTCTGACGCGCCTGCGCCTTTTGCAAAAAGCCGAAGGGCGTGGCCGTCGGCTCCACGCCGAGGATGATGTTGTCCAGCACCGAAAAGACGTCCACGAGCTTAAAGTGCTGGTGCACCATGCCGATGCCCAGTGCGTTCGCGTCGTTGGGGTCGCGAATCTGCACAACCTGCCCGTTCTTGCGGATTTCGCCCTTTTCCGGCTGATACATGCCGAAGAGCACGCTCATCAGGGTCGATTTGCCCGCACCGTTTTCGCCCAGCAGCGCGTGGATTTCGCCCTTTCTGAGCTGCAGGGTGATATCGTCGTTGGCGATAATCCCCGGAAACTCCTTGGTAATATGCAGCATTTCAATGATATACTCGCTCAAAGCAATCGCTCCTTTTTGCGAATTCTGTATACATTTTATTATAGCGTATTTTGTGCGATTTTGCAAAAGCTTTTTGCTTTTTTTGCCGGAGGGCGTTTCGCGGGCGGTTTTGCGCCATTTTCCATACGTCAAAAAGAGCGGAGAGGCTGCCGCGCCTCTCCGCCCGAATGGATAATGCCTTATTTCACCTGATAGAACTGATAGAGCGTGCCGTTCACGCCGCTGACCAGAACCGTGTCGATTTCGCCGACAGATTCGAGGGTCACGGTCGTGCGCTCGCTGGCGGTCTTGTAGCCGAAGGCCTCGCAGCGCGCCAGCAGCTTGTCCAGATCCTTGGTCTCGAACGCCTGCGTGAAGATGCCGCCGTTGCCCGGAACGGAGCCGCCCTGCTCGGTCATGGAGACGCCCGGCTCGGAGTAATCCAGAATCTCGATCAGCGTGCTCTGGCCGTTGGCGTAAGAGCCGTAGAAGTAGCCCATGCGAACAGTGATGTCGGTGCCCTCGATGCCCAGCACGCGATCGACAAGCCCCTTCTCCACCGGCGCGTCATAGACCAGATCCATGCCCATCACGTTGGTGTACCAATCCACAGCGGAGGCCATGTCGTCCACGACCAGCACCGCGTCCACCATGTTGTAGAACTTGGTATCAAACTCCTGTGTGGTCTTGAGGATCATCGTCGTCGGCACGCCGTCCGGGCCGTAGGCGACGCATTCAGCAACGGCGTTGCCGCTCCAGGAGGTCGTGTAGCTGAACGGCTCGCACTCGAAGCTGTAGCCCGTGCCGGTCAGCTCCTCATACATCGCGTCGATATCGTTGCAGCGCCAGGCCACGTCGAAGTAGCCGTAATCCCACGCATGGAAGCCTTCGCGGGTGGTCTTGCCGGTCTTCTCGCTGAACTCGATGAGCATGAGCTTGGTGGAGTTCACGTTGTTCATAACCATCGCGTACTTCGCCTCGCCCTCCTGACCGTAGAGCGCCTTGACGGAGGCCGCGTCCAACGTGCCTTCCGCGACGACGTTCAGCTCCATGTGGGTGACGAAGAAATCCTTGCTCTTTTCCAGATCGCTCGTGCCGATGACGATCAGATCAATGCCGGAGAGCTTCTCGGCGTTGTAGGCAAAGCAGTCGTCCAGCGCGATCACCGCGTCGCCGTCCTCCAGCGTGTACGCCACGACCGGCTGGCCGTCCAGCGTCGCGGTCGTTTCCGCCTTGACCTCGGCGAGCGTGTCGCCGGCCGTCGCGGGCGCGCCCTCGGCGGTGATCTCCGCGTCGTTGACCGTGATCTTCAGCGCGTCGCCGTTTTCCACGTCAAAGCCGTATTCGCCCAGCGCACTGACCGGAATCACCGTCTTGCCCGCGCAGGTGTAGGTCGCCACCGGCTTGCCGCGCAGCCACGCGGTCTCGCCCGTCGCAACGGGCGCTTCCGCCGTCGCCATGGCGGCCACGCAAAGCAGCGCCGCCGCGGAGGTCAAAGTCCAAAGCGTCTTCTTCATAAATAGGTCCTTCCTTTCATTTCTCGGGTCGTTCCTCATGTCGTTTCCCTGGGGGCGTTTTCCATCGTCTCCCCGCCCCATTTCGCCTCTCATTATGGACGCTCGATACTTTTTTGTCAAATTTTGTTTTTTATTCGTCACGATAAGAAAGTTCTATTCGATAATTTGCGATTATTTGTGATGAACCAGTCGCTTGATCGTCATTTTATGCTATAATGAAAAATAATGCCGTATTTCGGCCATTCGCCAGTCTGTAAATTTCGGGAAGGATGCATGCCCTTTGAACGAGAAGCAAATCGAGTGTTTTCTGACAGTTTCCAAATATCAGAGCTTTTCCCGTGCCGCGCAGGCGCTGTTTATGACGCAGCCCACCGTCACCCACCAAATCGCCGCGCTTGAAGAAGAGCTGGGCTTTTCCCTATTCGTCCGCAGCTACCGCGCCATTTCGCTCACCCCCGCCGGTCAGCGCTTTGAGGAGCGCATGCGCCCCGCCGTCGAGCAGCTTCAAAGCATCGTATCGGAATGTAAGCAAATCGCCCGGAACGAAGACGGCTGCCTCACGCTCGGCCACTACTTTCCCGAGGGCGACTGGATGTTTTACCACGCCATCTATGCGTTCTCCTCGCTCTATCCGGCGTTCCACATCGACACCCATCTGCCGCCGTCCACGGAGCTGGTGGATCGCCTGCTCACCCGCCAACTGGATGCCATCGTCGCGCCGCATCAGTTGATTACCGTTCAGGATGAATTGAAGCAGACGACGCTGTTCTCCAATCCGGAATACTGTGTGATGTCGCGCAATCACCCGCTGGCCGAGCGCGAAAGCCTGACGCTGAACGACCTGCAGGACACGCTCTGCCTGTTGGATAACGACGATCCCTTCAAAATTAAAACCTGGCATGAGACGCAGATCCGCGCCCAGCGCTCGCAATTCAGCAGCCGCAACGGCCGAACCATGCGCGAAATCGTCACTAATCTGCGCTCCCAGCCTTGCGTGATGCTCTCGCTCTACCCGGTGCTCTTCATCGCGGACGATCTGGTGCGCGTTCCGTTTGCGGACGGGCCGCAGGTGCAGACCGACCTCGTTTGGCGCGCGGACAACGCCAAGGCCGCGCTCGCGCATCTGGTGGACTATCTGCCCCGGTATTACGCCGAAAGCATCGGCTGAATTTCAAAGTCGGCGGCGCGCTGCATGGCGCGCCGTTTTTTGCTTATCCGGCGCCCCGAACGCGCGGCGTAAATCCGCAAAAAACGAATCAGAAGATGAATTCAAAAAGGAGAGAAAAAGAAAAACGCCCGATTCAAGATCGGACGCATGTTTCTGGCTCCCCAGGTAGGGCTCGAACCTACAACCCTTCGGTTAACAGCCGAATGCTCTGCCATTGAGCTACTGAGGAATATCTCTTTTTTGAGAACGGGATGATTATACCGCTGTCCACCGAATCTGTCAACCCCTTTTTTACACTTTTTTTGCGCGAACGTCGTCTTTTCTGCGCGAATCGCCCGTTTCGGCATGGCCGTTTCCGCCCGCGCGTGCTATAATAAAAAGAAAACGCGGCTACGAAAGAGAGGATGGACATGAAGAAAATTTACGGCGCCTTTTTCCTGCTGCTCGCGCTGCTGGCGCCCGCCGCGCTGGGGCAGGCCACCAGCACCACCATTATGATGTACATGTGCGGCACGGATTTGCAAAGCGCCTGCGTGATGGATATGTACGAAATGGCGAGCGTCGATGTGCCGGATGACGTAACCATCGCGGTACAGGCGGGCGGCGCTTACCAGTGGGACGACAGCGACCTGACGGGCGAGGCCGTCAACCGCTTCACCATCAGCTACGATACGTTCAACGATTTGCAGACCCTTGAATGGCAGAACATGGGCGACAGCCAGACGCTCTGCGATTTTATCGACTGGGCGGCGAGCGCGTACCCGGCCGACCGCTACATTCTCGTGCTGTGGGATCACGGCGGCGGATACAACGGCGTCTGCTTCGATGAGACGGCCGATTACGACAGCCTGACCATCCACGAGGTCAACGACGCGCTCTATGCCTATCAGCAGCGCCACCCGAGCTTCCGTCTGGACATCATCGGCTTTGACGCCTGCCTGATGGCGACCTATGAGATGGCGGCGCACATGGCAAGCTATGCGGATTACATGGTCGCCAGCGAGGAGCTTGAACCCGGCATCGGCTGGAATTACCAAGGCTGGATCGGCGATTTGGCCGCCAATCCGGAGATGAGCAGCGCCGATATCGCCGTTTCGATTGCGGATCAGTTCATGGCCGCCTGCCTGAGCGACAACCCGAACGACTATCTGAGCCAAAGCGTCATCAACCTGAGCGCCATCCCGACGCTCAAGGCGCAGCTCGAAACCTTTTCCGCCTATCTGACCGACGCGCTGGAAAACGGGCAGATGCCCACCATCAGCCGTTCGCGCCAGCGCATGTATTCCTTCGGAAAATTCTCCGACGCATCCTCCGATCAGGTGGATTTCATGTCCTTCCTTGATGCGACGCGCCAATTCGCGCCAAACATGGCCAGCCAGCTCGAAGCGACCTATCGCCAGTGCATCCTCTACTCCACCGGCACGGACATGTTCGATTATCTGACCGGCATGAGCCTGTTCCTGCCGGGCGACAACGTCAGCGATTTCATTCAGGATTTCAGCGCGCGCTACGACTGCGGCGAAACCTACCCGAATTACAGCCAGTTCGTTTACGGCTACGCCACGCTGCTGGCGGGCGGCAATTATCACTTCACGCTGCAAAAGCCGGAACAGACGACCGGCGCGCAGACCGGCGGGCTGTTTTCCAACATGCTGACGACGGCCTATGTCCCCGGCGGCAGCTATGTTGCGCCCGACGACGCGCAGCATGCGGCCGCTCCCGCCGCGACGCAGGCGCCTGCGCAGGCAAACGGCTGGGGCGGCTTCGGAAACGTCATCTCCGGCGCAATCACGCCGGACGAAAACGAAATCGCGCAGGAGGAATCCGCCTTCCTGTTTGACCTCGAATCGGATTATGCCTGCTACATGACCCTTTCGCAGGATGAGCTGGCCAACCTCTCGCTCGTCGAGGGTCTGCTCTTCCTCGATGCGAGCGACGACGAGGACACCATCCTCATTGAGCTGGGCGCCATGCAGAACGCCGGCATCGACTGGACGACCGGCGACATCGTCAGCGGGTTCGACGGCACCTGGCCGATGCTTGAAGATCAGATTGTCGTGATGTACGACCAGGTTCGCACGCAGAACATGCGCCGAAGCCTCATCCCCGTGACGCTCAACGGCACGAGCGGCTACCTCGTCATGGTCTTCACGACGGCCAATCCAGACGGCGTGATCGCCGGTTTCACCGAGGGCTACGACGCAAACGGACTGCCCGTGCGCGGCCTCACCCCGCTGCAAAAGGGCGACGAGCTGATCCCGATTTACCCCATGCTCTACGATGACGGTTCGGATTCAGACGAATTCGCCGAGGACACGTTCGAGGGCGACCCGATCATCGTCGGCGACACGCTGCCTGTGTTTGAATACGTCTCGCTCGAAGGGACGGACTCCACGTTCTATTACTGCTTCCAGCTGACCGATATCTTCGGCGAAACCGAGCTGTCCGACTTCATCGAATTCGAGATGTGATTCGTCCGCATATGCGCCTCCGCAAACAGACGCTTTGCGCCCGTCAAAAAATCTCCGTCGGCCTAAACCGTCGGAGATTTTTGCTGTTTACTTGGCGATAATTGTTCCTGTCTGCGCGTCCACGGCAACGGCGACGCTTTGCGTCTCGCCGAAAATCTCTCCCCAAATGCGGATCAACCATGCGGGGCGCGCCTCAAGATCGGTTCGCGCACGATTCTTCGCCAGCATCACATAGCCCAGCTCAATCGTTGAAACGTGGAGATTCTGCCAGTCGTCCAGTTGCAGATTCGCCCTGCCGCAGGCTGAAAGCGCTTCTTCCGGCGAAATCGGCGCGAACATTTTCCCCAGCGGCGCTTCCCTGCCCATGACAGACGGGAAAACCAACTGTTCGAGGCCGCGTCGGCTGACCGTCGCGGAAACCATGGTCAACGGTGTTTCCCATTCGAGAATACCGGGCATATGCGCATCCGTTTCCAACACGGGCAGGTCATGGAAAAACTGCCTGTAATTCAGTTGAACGCTTTCATCGTCCTTCGTCCAATCCGAAACAATGCGTTCATGCGGCGCAATGCCCCGCGGCATCTTTTGCGCCGTCTCCGCCTGCCAATCCGCCTGCGTCATCGCGGATATAAAGACCGGACGACGTTCCATCGTCACGCCCAGCGCGCTTGCAATGGACAGAATACTGTCTGTCGCATCCGTTAAGGAGATGCCTTCTGGGATTTCCGCTGCGTTCGTTTTTTCCTGTATCCGCCTGTAGTTCCATCGCTCCACCGGAAATTCCAGCCGAGCGTTTGTCGCGCGCTCAAAAGACAGGCCGTATGGGCTGAAACGCGCCTCGTCTCGCGCGCCAATTTCCGCATCTTCGCCCTTCGGATAGAAAACCGTGGAATCCATTCTCGTTTTTTCCAGCAGCGCATCCGCGCCAAACCAAAGCGCAAGATCAAAATGCGCCTCCGGATTTTTTCCAAGATCGAGCGTCGTCACCCGATAAGCCTGAACAGCCTTTTGCTCCTCGCCGTATACGTCCGCGTCAACCGCAACGGCATATGCTTCACCGGAAATCGTCGTGCGGATATGTCGCGAAGGCTCCTCTTCCGCTAAAGCTGTGCCGATGCTCAGCAGCGCCGCCGCTGCCAGCAATCCCCATCGTTTCATTGCGCTTCCTCCCCCTTTATCATCGTCGCCGTCTGCGCGTCAAAATCCACCCGCACCTTAGACGAAAGCCCGCGAACGCCGAGTGTCAGCGTATGCGGCAGGCTGTCAATCGGGTCTGTGTGGATGCAGACGGTATATCCCGTCTGGACGTCGCCCTCACGCGACAGCGTTCCGCGCCAGTTGACCACGCGCGCCCCATCCTCCACATCAAACTCAGGCATCGCGGCCTTGAGCCGTTCGCCCGGCTGATACGAAATCGTCAGCGTCGCGCCAAGCGGTGTGGTTTCAACGGCGATGTGCGTCAGCGTCAGCGCATGCTCCAATTCGATCCGCATCTGCATATCGAGCGTCTGCGGCGCTGTACGCGGCACATCGAAGACCAGCGTACCCATCTGCGGGCTTGACCAGCTCAGGCCGTCCGCGTCCGCCACGGATGCAAAGCACGGCCAAACCACGTGAAGCTCATTTTCCGCCGTCCGCATCTCCTGTCGGATGTACACCAGCAGCACGCCGTCTTCCTCCCGTGCAGTCTCAATTTCGCCATCCTCGCCAACGTCCACAAGTACCGCATCTGCGCTCACGTTTCCGTCGTCCCCCAGCATCACGGCGCGTCGGTTTTCCTTTCCCTGAACCGCAACGACCGCTTGCAGAACGCTGCCGTCGTATACGGCCTCCCGAACGACAAATTCCGCTGCGTCGAGCTGGCCGCCGGATTGCGCAATCCCTTTTTCAACGAGCCGCTCCGCCTCCGGCGAGGCCTGCCGCCAGAAGAACGCCAGCCCGCGCCCGCCTGCGGCTATCGCCGCCGCACTCATCATCAGCACGAGCGCCGCCGCCAGCCACGCCATTCGTTTGGGCAATACGCACTCTCTTTTCGCCATTACGCGGCGTAAGGCCGCCTCCTGCCTCGCTTCGAATCCATCCGGCAGGGAAATCCGCTCGTTTCTCAGCCTCGCCTCAATCTCTCGTTCTGTCATAGTTCTTCCTCCATCCACGTCTTGAGCTTCTGCCGCCCGCGCGTCATCCGCGCCGAAACCGTCCCCTTCGGCACATGAAGCGCCGCCGCGATTTCCTCCAGTTTCATGCCATCTGCGTAAAACATCGTCAGCGGCACGCTGTACAGCGCATCCAGTTGCTCCACCAACGACCAGATTTCCGTCGCATCGCTCGGTTTTATCGGTCTGTCAAACAGCGTCTCGTCGCCGCTCGGCGTTTCTCGTTTTCGCCGTCTGAGCATCTTGTGGCATGCGTTGACGGTGATGCGCATCAGCCATGGCCTGACGGCCTCCCAATTTCTCAGCGCGCGCAGGTGCGCGTAGGCGCTCTCCGTCGCGTCGGCCACGGCCTCTTCCGCGTCGCTATCCGATCGAAGCATCATCCTCGCCACGCGAAACATTCCGGCGCGATTTTGACGAATCGCCTCCACAAAGCGCTCGTCGCGCCGTCTCTTGTCCTCCACATTCATCCTTCCTTCCGTTTCCTTCGTATCGCGATACACCATGAAGACGCACGAGATGCGGAAAAGTCTGCATCGCAGAGCGTTCAATATTTCCAGATGGATGTCTGATTCGGCACTCCATCCGTTCGCCCCTCTGCCCCCTGCGCTCAAACAGCAAAGATGGACGGATTTCGGGCGCTTCGCAACCAATCAGTAAAGGGACTCGGCAATTCACCGAGCCCCTTTCGCGTTTCATTTTTTATTTACACCAATCATTGAGCAAAAAGCGAATGTTGCGCAGATTTCGGATTTGCTCATTTGCTATACATCAAAAAATCGCTTTTCCGGTACATACCGGAAAAGCGATTGGCGGAGAGTTAGGGATTTGAACCCTAGGTGGGGTATCAGCCCACACACGATTTCCAGTCGTGCGCCTTAGACCACTCAGCCAACTCTCCATTCATTGGCCGCTGCTCAATCAGCAAAACCTATTATACATGAGATCAGGAGAGATGTCAACCCTTTTTTTACAAAAAATGCGAAAAATGCAAACCTTCTGCATTTTCCACATGAAATTATTCAATTCGATTCCGCGCTCTCGCCCATCACGTGAAGATGATGCGACTGGCTCATCAGCACGCGGCGGCAGCGGAAATACGCCGGAACAAGGAAGAGATCCGCCGCGACCCATGCCAGCGGGCTGCCCAGCGCCGCGCCGAAATACCCCAGTGCGGGCACAAGAAACATGCCCGCAAGGCTGCGCGCCGCCATCTCCATCACGCCGGCCAGAATCGCGAACATCGAAAAGCCCATGCCCTGAATCATAAAGCGCACAACGTTCACCAGCGTCAGCAGCGGGTAAGCGAGCACGTTTGTAATCATATACGTCTGCGCCAGCTCGACGAGCTGCGCGCTGCTGCCGCCGGAGACGAACAACCCCGTCAGCGAGCGCCCGAAGAACCAGGCGACGCCGAACGCCAGCAGCGAATAGCCAAAGCCCATCAGCGAGGCGGAGTAAATGCCCTTGTTCAGCCGGTCGTAACGGCTTGCGCCGACGTTCTGCGCGCCATACGTCGCCATGGTCGAGCCGAGCGCGTCAAACGGGCAGGCCAGAAAATTGAGCACCTTGCTCGCAGCCGTCACCGCCGCGACAGAGAGCGAGCCGAGTGAATTGACCGCGACCTGCAGGATCACGCTGCCGATCGCCGTGATGGAGTATTGAAGCCCCATCGGCACGCCGTATGCGCACAGCTCCGTCATGCGCTTGGATTGAGGCCGCCATTCCGACCGGGTGATGTGCAGAATCGGCACCTTCACCATGATGAACAGCAGGCAGAACACGCCGGAAATCGCCTGACTGAGCACCGTCGCCAGCGACGCGCCGAACACGCCGAGCTTGAAGATCAGGATGAACGCCAAATCCAGAATGACGTTGAGCACCGAGGAGAGCACGAGGAAGAACAGCGGCGTTTTGCTGTCGCCCAGCGAGCGCAGCCAGCCGGAGAGCAGGTTATACAGGAACGTGAACGGAATACCCGCGAAAATGACGACAATGTAATCGTAGGCCTGCTCGAAGCAATCCGTCGGCGTGTTCATCACGCGCAGGATATCCCCGCAGTAAACCACGGTCAGCACGGTCATCACCAGCGCGAACACGATGGAAAGCCACGTTCCGTTGGCGACAAATTCGCGCATGCGGCTTTCTTCCCGCGCGCCGAACTGCTGCGCCACCGGAATCGCGAAGCCGGAACAGACGCCCATGCAGAAGCCGAGCACCAGAAAGTTGATGGAGCCGGTCGCGCCCACGCCCGCGAGCGCCTCCATCCCAAGGAAGCGGCCGACAATCAGCGTGTCAACCAAATTGTATAGCTGCTGAAACAGCATGCCGGCCAGAAGCGGCAATGCAAAGCCGAGAATCAAGCGGACGGGCGAGCCCTGCGTCAAATCCTTGGTCATCGAAATCTCCTCACGATTGTTCTTTCGAACGGGAATCCTTTTTCTTTGAAAATCAGCGGTATTATACACGCTTCTCATAAGCTTTTCAAGATGGAAGATTCCACATCTGCGCTCGATGTTCTCCCGCAAAACTGCACAAAGAACGTGCCGAAGCCCGCCGTCCGCGCCCCCGCTTTTCGTGCAGCTTTGCCTCCGTGCCGCCGGATGGCAGACAAAGGGCGATCCGCCCGCGCAGACCGCCCCTCGCCGCATTTTGATGATTTGTCAAACCGCCGCCCTTTTTCCGCGCGTCGGGCCGCTTATTTCTGCTGTGCCGCGAGCTTTGCGTTTTCCTCGTTCTGCATCCGGCAGGCCATCACCACAAACGCCATGCATGCCGCCACAATCGGCACACCGAAGCCAAAGAGAACCGCCGCTTCCACCATCGTCATTTTATTTTTCCTGCCTTTCTTATTTTATCCGCTCTTTTTATGCGATGCCGTTTTTTATGAAAGATACCGCGCAATGCTGCGCACGCTCACGCGCTTGCCCGCGCCCGCCGATTCCACACGCCCATCCGCAATCATCGCGTACACAGTCGATCTTGTCACGCCCATGATGCGCGCGGCCAGCGATTTATCCACGCTTTCGCCGTATTTCGCCACAAGCGCCTCTTCCGCCGTCTTTTTCCGAAGCTGATCCGCCTGATGCAGCGTCTCTTCCAGCGCGAACACCCGCTGTTCAAGCTGGCGGATTCGACGGGTGAGCACGGCCTCCCGCGCCCCGTTGCCGCCGGACGGATGATTCACGTTTCGCGCACGTTCACCACTCAGTGCCATATTGACGTGTTGATTCAAGGAACGATAACCACTTTGATTGTTATTTGCGTTGTTTACCATCATCTTCATTCCACCATCCATCATCCGTCTTATTTTGTCATCCGTTTGGCGATGGCTGTATTCTATCACGGGAACGGGTGTTCGTCAACCGTTTGGCGACAAATTTTTATAAAAAATTATTTTAGGGTTGCAAACGGCGACTTTTGCGGTATAATAAAGACGTTAACCTTTATGTTCAAGGAGGGCTTTATGGAATTTGGCGATATTTTACGGCAGATTCGTTCCGAGCGGAATCTTTCGCAGGATGAAATGGCCGCCCTGCTGGGCACCACCAAGCAGGTCATCAGCCGTTACGAAACCAAGAAGCGTGTTCCCCGGCTCTCCGTGGTCACGGCCTTCGCGCAGAAGCTGGGGCTGCCCGTCGCCGCGCTTTCCGGCGAGGAGCCGATTCTGCCGCCGGAGCTGACGCCCGTTTCTGGCAGGCGGCGCGTCCCGATTCTGGGCAGCGCGGCCTGCGGCGAGCCGATCTACAGCCCCGGTGACGGGACGGATTACATCACCGTGGAGGACGACTTTCCCTGCGATTTCGCGCTGATTGCCGAGGGCGATTCCATGATCGGCGACCGTATCCATTCGGGTGACGTCGTGTTCCTCCGCAGTCAGGATCACGTGCAGGACGGCGAAATCGCCGCCGTCGCGCTGGATAACGAGGTGACGCTCAAGCATGTTCGCCGCCTGCGCGGGCCGGATGGCAACATCGCGTTCACCCAGCTTCTCCCCTCCAACCCGGCCTACGCCCCCATTGATATCGGCGGCGAGGGGGAAACGCGCATGGTACGCATTTTGGGAAAAGCCGTCGCCGTGCGGTTTATGCTGTAACAAAATCGAGCAGATTCTGCACAAAACGCGGGCGCGCGATGCGCGTCCCTACGGGTACTGCGCAATTTATTGCTTAGACGGAAAATAACCTAATAAGGAGCTCCCTCTTCGAGGGAGCTGGCACGGCGCAGCCGTGACTGAGGGAGTTAGGCAGGCGCGCATTGCGCGCCCGTTATAAGAATCTGAGCAAAATTTCGTATTTGCTCATTTACTGCTGTAATTTTGCATAGCAAAGGAGCGCTGTCGGGCAATCTGCCCCAGCGCTCCTTCGTTATCTTGACATTTGGGTTTTTCCCTCGCGGCTTACAGCGTTATCATCTCCGCCAGCCCCGCGTCATCCGCACACCCAATCTCCCTCAGCATATGCGACGCATACCGATCAGACGCGGTATGATTGATAAAACGGAACGCCGCGGCCATCACATCCGCAAGCGCCGTCCGCTCCGTGTGATTCGCCATCGTGCAGACGCAAAGCACGCGCAGCACCGCATACACCGCGCAAATCGCGACAAATTCATCCAGAAGCCCCTCGTCGCGATCCTGAAACGGAAATTGCTCAAAGAACATGTGATTGACCAGCGCATGCTCAAAGAAAATCGGCCAATCCGGCGCGACCTCGTCCAGATGACCGGCCGCGCGCGCATATCGTTCCTCGCGCCCGTCCGCGCCGCCGAGCAGCGCCAGCGCCGCCTCGCCATGCGAACGGATGCTGCCGCTCCGCTCGTCAACCTGCCGAAGCATGTCGCAGGCCGCCTCCAGCGCGCGCCCCCGATCCGTCTGATCCGGCAGCGGATACGCCGCCAGCGGATACGCCGCCAGCGGCGCGCCCGCAAGCAGCGCCTCGACGCGCGCCTCGTCCTTCCGCCTGAGCGCCGCATCCATCTGCCTGAGCGCCTCGCCGAGCGTCATCAGCCTTTGCGGCAGCGTGAACGCCCGCCGCTGCATGATCTCGATGAAATACAGCCGAATCCGCTGCGCCTTGCCGACGGTTTCAAAGAAGAACGCCCGCTCTGCGGCCTTCGGCGGGTTCAGCTCCAAATCGGCGCGCACAAACCGAATCGGCTCCTTCTGCCCCATCATCAGCTCGATCACGGCCTCGCAGCTATTCGCGCAGGAGCACTCGTTTCCGTCCTCCACGCGAATCCCGCGCGGATAGAGCCGACAGATGGCCGGCAGCGCGTCCGCGCCCAGCATCGCATGCACCGAACAGCGTCCGTCCGGCAGATGCAGCGGGCAGTCGCCCGCCCACGTCGGCGCAATCTGCGCGTAAGCCTCCGGCGTGGGATGCAGCGAAACGCGGACGGCGTTATCCAGCCGCTCCCGCATGGCCGGGCCGCACGACACGCTCAGCAGGCGGAAATAATCGTCGGTGGAGATCGAAATCGGCCAGCCCTTGCAGCAGGGATGGCGGCATTCGCCCATTTTGCAGGCGAATTTCGGAAAATAATCCGGCACAAGATAGCTTTCTTTCATGGCCTTTTCGCGCTTACCAGCCCAGTCTGCGATAATAATTCAGGAAGTTGTTGCCCGCGATATCGGCCAGCGCTTCCTCGCTGTACCCGCGGCGGCGCAGCTCGTCGAGGATCTTCGGCACATCGGCCGGGCTCTTGCAGTCCACCGGCGTGGTTTCAATGCCGTCAAAATCGCTGCCGAAGCCGACGTTCTTCTCCGCGCCGAGCTGGCACATGTAATCAATGTGGTCGCAGATCGTGGAAATGCTCGCCTTTCCATCCGGCGACAGGAAGGACGGATAGAAGTTCACGCCGATCCAGCCGCCGCGCTTCACCATCGCGCGAATCTGCTCGTCGGTCAGGTTGCGGAAGTGGCTGCACAGCGCCATCGCGCAGGAATGGGAGGCCATCGGCGGCTGGCTGTGCTTGTCGATCAAATCCCAGAAGCCCGCTTCGTTCAGGTGGCTCGTATCCGCCGCCATTTTAAGCTCTGCCATCGCGCGCAGAATCTCCCAGCCGACCGGCTTGATGCCCTCTTTGGAGCCGCTCTTCGCGGAATGGCCGATCTCGTTTTCGTTGTTCCACGTCAGCGCGGCCATGCGCACGCCATAGCCGTAAAACTCGTGCACCCGCTCGACCTTGCCCTCGAAGATTTCGCCGCCCTCGACGCTCAGCAAAATCTTCACCTTGCCGTCCTCCGCCTCCAGCGGCGAATCCACGCGCGTCCAGCCCTCGGTATCGCGCAGGTGCTCAAAGGCGCGGTATTCGGCCATCGCCTTGTCATACGGGTGCCCCGCCATGCCCGCGTTGCCCGCGTACAGCGTGCAGGTTTGCAGGCTCATGCCGCCTTTTTTCATGGCCTCCATCGTCACGCAGGGCGTTTTCTGCGGCTGGAGCGCGCGCATATACAGGGTATCGCAATGCGTATCGCAAATCATCATGGTGCTTCATCCTCCCGTTTTGCAAGTTAGTCTTGTTTGACCATCGGTTTAATCGGATTATGGCATGAGGATATCACAATTCTGCATGAAATGCAAGATAAAAATGAAGTGACTGTCAAGCTTAAACCGAACATTTCAAGAAACAAATGTCTAAGCATTTTGAGATATGGGGCTTTGCCCCATCGCCCCACCAAAGGGCTTTCCGTTTTCGTTTGTTTGTTTCTGCCACTGGCAGCAACAACCGAAAACCTCTTTGGAAACCTTCGGGCAAAAACACTTAGTTTTACGCTTGAAATATCGGTTTTGTTAGCTTGACAGCCACTTTTATGTTGTTTTGAGCGCCTGAATATCGCGCGGCGGTCTCGCCCGATCCGTTTACCGGATCACAGCTTCCACGCGATGCCTGCACGGCGCGGCGTCCGCCGGAATCACGCAGCCGTCAATCGGCTTGCCGTCCACGGTGAGCTGAATCTCGCCCTTTTCATCCCCCGCTTGGTTGAGGATGTGCACCTCGTATTCGCTGCCGCGGAATTTGCGCGTCACGGTCAGCTCCCCGAGCTCCTTGGGCAGGCACGGGTCGATCTTCAGTCCGTCGTAATCCGGCTTAACGCCCAGAATCCCCTGCGACGCGGTGTAGAAGCTCCATGCCGCCGTGCCGGTCAGCCAGCTGTTCTTCGCCTCGCCGAAACGCGGCGCGTAAGGCCCCGCGACCATCTGGCTGTATACATACGGCTCGGTGTGGTGCAGCTTCTGATCCTCGATATAGGCCGGGCAGGTGCGGCGGTAGACGTCATAGGCGCGGCCGCCGTGGCCGAGCGCCGCCTCCGCCAGCGCAATCCACGGGTTGTTGTGACAGAAGATGCCGCCGTTCTCCTTATATCCCGGCGGATAGGAGCTGATTTCGCCCAGCTCGACGTGATAGCGCGTGTACGGCGGCGTGAGAATCGCTACGCCGTGCTCGCTGAGCAGCTTTTCGCGGACGGAATCCAGCGCGCGCTGCGCCAGCCCTTCCTTCACGCCTACGCCCGCCATGACCAGAAAGCCCTGCGGCTCGATGTAAATCTGCCCCTCGTCGCACTCGTGCGAGCCGACCTTGTGGCCGAACGCATCATACGCGCGCAGGAACCACGCGCCGTCCCATCCGTGCTCGAGCACAGCCTTTTCCATCGCGGCCTTGTGCCCCGCGACGGCTTCCGCCTCCTCGTTCCAGCCGAAGCGGCGGCAAAGCTCGGCGTAATCCGGACATACGCCGACAAACATGCCCGCGATGAAGAGCGATTCCGCCACGCCGGATTCAAAATTCGCCGTCGTCTGGAAGCTCTCGCCCGGCGTCTTGGAGAAGCAGTTGAGGTTGAGGCAGTCGTTCCAGTCCGCGCGGCCGATCAGCGGCAGTCCGTGCGGGCCGAGGTGCTCCACCGTATAATGGAAGCTGCGGCGCAGGTGCTCCATCAGCGGCTCGGCCTTGCTCTCATCGTTGTCAAACGGCACCTTCTCCGAGAGAATCCCGATATCGCCCGTCTCCTTGACATAGGCCGCCACGCCGAAAATCAGCCAGAGCGGATCGTCGTTGAAGCCGGAACCCACGTCGAAATTGCCGCGCTTGGTCAGCGGCTGATACTGATGATAGGCGCTGCCATCCGGGAACTGCGTCGCCGCGATATCCAAAATCCGCTCGCGGGCGCGCGCGGGAATCAGGTGCACAAAGCCGAGCAGATCCTGCGTGGAATCGCGGAAGCCCATGCCGCGGCCGATGCCGGATTCATAATAGCTGGCCGAGCGCGACATGTTGAAGGTCACCATGCACTGATACTGGTTCCAGAGGTTGACCATGCGGTTGAGCCGCGCCTCGCCGCTGTCCACCCGGTAGATGGAGAGCAGCTCGTCCCAGTATTTCGCCAGCGCGTCAAACGCCGCGTCAAACTGCGCTTCGCTTTCAAACGCTTTCAGCAGCGTATAGGCGGGCGCTTTGTTGACGACGTTCGGCGCGGAAAACTTTTCCGCCTCCGGGTTTTCGCAATAGCCCAGCACAAAGATGAAACTCGCGCGCTCGCCCGGTTTCAGCGCGACGCGCAGATGGTGGCTGCCGACAGGCGCCCAGCCGCTGGCGACGCTGTTGCCGCTCCTGTTTTCAAACACGGCGCGCGGCTCGCCAAAGCCGTTGTACGCGCCGAGGAAGCGCTCGCGGTCGGTATCGAATCCGTCCACCGGCGCGTTGACCGCGTACACGGCAAAATGGTTGCGGCGCTCGCGGTATTCCGTCTTGTGATAGATCGCGCTGCCCTCGATCTCGACCTCACCGGTGGAGAAGTTGCGCTGGAAGTTGGTCGCGTCGTCCTGCGCGTTCCACAGGCAGAACTCGACGAAGCTGAACAGCGAAACCTCCTTCGCCGCGTCGGAGCGGTTGGTCAGCTCGACCTTGGTGACCAGCGCGTTCACGCCGCGCGGCACCATCGCGGTTTCCACCGCCTCAAGGCCGTTCTTTTCGCCCGTGATGCGGGTATAGCCGAGGCCGTGGCGGCACTCGTAGCGATCCAGCGGCGTTTTGACCGGCATGAACCCCGGCGTCCAGACCACGCCGCCGTCGTTGATGTAGAAATACTGCCCGCCCGCGTCGGTCGGCACATTGTTGTAGCGGTAGCGGGTCAGGCGCAGCATGCGCGCGTCCTTGTAGAAGCTGTAGCCGCCGCTCGTGTTGCTCATCAGGGTGAAGAACGCTTCGCTGCCCAGATAGTTGATCCAGGGCGACGGCGTTTGCGGCTCGGTGATGACGTATTCCCGCGCCGCGTCGTCAAAATAGCCGTACTGCATGAGGTTTCCTCCTTTTTTATGGATGCATCGAAACGGCGTGAGCTCCGCCGATGCGAAATCGGTTTCGTAACATTTCATTTCTTTCCGATGGATTCTATGACAACTATATCCCATTTATGCCGAAAAATCAAGTATTTTCAGTGATTTTTCGTCTTTTGATTTTTGAGCCGCCTTCGGCGCGCCCGCCTTTTTTGAAAACGAATTCGCGTGCTTCCTATATATACCCTTGTGAAAACGTCAATGGATTTGAGCATTTTGACCATTCATGCCGCTTGTTTTCAGAAAAAATTTCTATTTTTTCGAAAAAAGTGCTTGCAATTTTGGAGAGCCCGTCGTATAATGAAACTGCGAAAACGATTTAGAACATTTCGAATCCACCAAATTCAACAAACAGGAGGATGGAAATATGGCCGTAACAATCAAAGAGCTGTCCGCTCGGTGCGGCCTGTCCGTCTCGACCGTCAGTAAAGCCTTGAACGATTATCCTGACGTCAGCGAGGAAACCCGCCAGCAGGTTCGCGTCGTGGCCGACGAAATGGGCTACCGCCCCAACGCCATCGCGCGGAGCCTCAAGATCGGGCGCACGTTCAACCTCGGCGTACTCTATTCGGACGACACCGAGAGCGGATTCACCCACAGCTATTTCTCCCCCGTGCTGCAATCCTTCAAGCAGGAGGCCGAGCGCCGGGGCTACGATATCACCTTCATCACCCACAACATGGGGCACTCCAAGATGACCTACCTCGAGCATTGCCGCTATCGCAATGTGGACGGCGTTTGCATCGTCTGTTCCCACTTCGACGACGGCGAAGTGCTCCAGCTCGTCTCCAGCTCGCTTCCGCTGGTCACCATCGACCACGTTTTCAACAACAGGGCGTGCATCCAATCCGAAAACAGGCAGGGCGTCGAGGCGCTCACCCGGCACGTTCTCTCGATGGGGCACAAGAAAATCGCGTTCGTCTACGGCGCGGAGGACACGGTCAGCGACATCCGCCTGACCACCTTCCTGCGGACGATGAACGAGGCGGGGCTCTCCGTTCCGGATGATTACCTCGTCGCCTCTCCGTATCACGATCCCGCCTCCACGAGAGAGGCGACGGCGCAGCTCCTTGCGCTGGCGGATCGCCCGACCTGCATCCTGATGCCGGATGACTACTCCGCGCTGGGCGGCATGGACGCCATTCGCGCCGCGGGTCTGAGGATTCCGGAGGATATTTCCATCACGGGATACGACGGCGTGGCCATGATTCAGATGTGCCAGCCGCAGCTCACCACCGTGGAGCAGGATGTCTCCCGGATCGGCCGCGAGGCCGCGCGTAAGCTCGTTCACCTGATTGAGCAGCCGCGCACCACGCTGCCGGAAATCATCTCCGTCCCCTGCCGCCTGATCGCCGGCAAAACCGTCGCGAAACTGGGTTAACACGCGATTCCCCTCCGCAGGAACGAGGGTGAACAATAAAAAGGAGGTTCTTACCATGAGGAAACATTTGTCTAAGGCTTTGGCTCTTACGCTTGCGATGAGCTCTCTGGCCAGCGTCTCTCTCGCCGAAGGCAGCGTGCTGAACGTCTGGTGCTGGAACGACGAATTCCAGTCCCGCTTCAACGCCTACTATCCGGAAGTCAAGGAAGTTGCGGAAGATAAGTCCACCACGACCCTGAACGACGGCACGATCGTCAAGTGGACGATCAACCCGAACGCCGACAACAACTACCAGAATAAGCTGGACGAAGCGCTCCTCGCGCAGGAATCCGCCGCCGATGACGACAAGATCGACATGTTCCTCATCGAGGCCGACTACGCGCTCAAATATGTGGATTCTCCGTACACGCTGGATGTCCGCGCCGACATCGGCCTGACCGACGGCGATCTGGACGGCCAGTATAAGTACACGCAGGATATCGCGACGGCCGACGGCGTGCTCAAGGGCGTGACTTGGCAGGCGACTCCGGGTCTGTTCGCCTACCGCCGCTCCATCGCCAAGGATGTGCTCGGCACGGACGACCCCGCCGAGGTGCAGACCTGCCTGAGCGATTGGGATAAGTTCAACGAGGTCGCCGCGAAGGCCGCCGAAAAGGGCTACAAGATGCTCTCCGGCTACGACGACAGCTACCGCACCTTCTCCAACAACGTTTCCGCTCCGTGGGTGGACGGCACGACCGTCAAGGTTGACGCGAACCTGATGAAGTGGGTCGAGCAGACCAAGGAATTCACCGACAAGGGCTACAACAACAAGTCCAGGCTCTGGGATAACACCTGGGCGGCCGATCAGGGGCCGGAAGGCAAAGTCTTCGGCTTCTTCTACTCCACCTGGGGCATCAACTTCACCCTGCTGGGCAACTCTCTGGCCGTTCCGGTCTCTGAGGGCGGCAAGGAAGAAGTCGGCAACGGCATCTTCGGCGATTACGCGGTTTGCGAAGGCCCGCAGTCCTATTACTGGGGCGGCACCTGGATGTGCGCCGCGGCCGGCACGGATAACACCGAGACCATCAAGAACGTCATGCTGAAGCTGACCTGCGACAAGGCCATCGACAAGCAGATCACCCTCGACACGCAGGATTACACCAACAACATCGAAGCCATGAACGAAATCGCGAGCAGCGATTATCAGTCCGCGTTCCTCGGCGGCCAGAACCACATCGCGCTGTTCGCCAAGTCCGCTGAGAAGATCGACATGAGCAACGTCGGCCCGTACGATCAGGGCTGCAACGAGCAGATGCAGAATGCGTTCCGCGACTACTTCGACGGCACCATCGACATCGACGCCGCGAAGAAGAACTTCGAGACCGCGATCATGGAGCTCTATCCGGAGCTGACCGAGGTTGTCTGGCCGGAATAATCCCCGGAATCATCCTCTAATACTAATTCGCAGTTAAAATGCTTAACAGAGCGCATCAGATTTTTTGTTCTGACGAAGCCAAGTGAAGTGAGGCGTACTGGAGGTACGTTGAACGGAACGAGGCAAAGTCAGAGCGAAAAAGATGGTGCGCGGATTAAGCCATTTTAACAAGAATTAGTATAACCCATACAGTCAATGGGGCGGGCGCTCTGCCCGTCCCATTTTCTTATCCTCTTATCCTCTAACCGCTCTTATCCCCTTTATCGCGTGGCGATAAAGTCCCTCGTCTGCAATCTAAAAAAGAAAGGTGATTCGGATGCAAGCGCCCGCAAAAGGAACCAAGCGCCGCTCAATCAGCTACGCGAAATGGGGCTATATTTTCATCGCGCCGTTCTTCATCGCCTTTGCGATTTTCCAGCTGATTCCGCTCGCTTCGACCATCTATTACAGCTTCTTTGAGTATTATCGCAGCGGCTTGAAGGTTATCGGCCCCAACTTTACGGGCCTTAGCAATTACGTCAAACTGCTCAGTCTGGATCTGCCCAAGTATCTGGGCAACACCCTGCTCCTCTGGATTCTCGGCTTTGTGCCGCAGATCATCGTTTCGCTGCTGCTGGCCGTCTGGTTTACGGATAACCGCCTGCGCATCCGCTGCCAGCCGTTCTTCAAAACCGTGATCTACATGCCCAACCTGATTATGGCCTCCGCGTTCGCCATGCTCTTCTTCGCCCTCTTCTCGGATAACGGCCCGGTCAACGCCGCGCTGGTTTCCGCGGGCATCCTCAAGGAGCCGCTCCGCTTCCTTTCCAGCATCGCGGGCACGCGCGGTCTGGTCGCGCTGATGAACTTCCTGATGTGGTTCGGCAACACGACCATCCTGCTGATGGCCGCCGTCATGGGCATCGACCTGAGCCTGTTCGAAGCGGCGGAGATCGACGGCTGCACGCCCAGCCAGATCTTCTGGAAGATCACCATGCCGCTCATCCGCCCCATTCTGGTCTACGTGATGATTACCTCGCTGATCGGCGGCCTCCAGATGTTCGACGTGCCGCAGATTTTGACCAACGGCAAGGGCAACCCGGATCGCTGCGCGACGACCATGATTATGTACCTCAACAACCACATGTTCAGCAAGAACTACGGCATGGCCGGCGCGGTTTCCGTCATTCTGTTCATCATCTGCGCCGTTCTGTGCGTCGTGATTTATCGCTCGACCAATGAAGACGAGGGGAGGAAAAAGAAATGACTACGCAAGCCGTAAGGGATAAGGGCGCCGAGCAGAGCAGGCACGAGCTGCTGATGCGCCGCATCGTGAGCTATCTGGTGCTGGCGATTCTCTGCTTTCTCTGCCTGTTCTTCTTCTATGTGCTCCTCATCAACGCCACGCGCAACCATTACCAGATTCAGCGCGGCTTCTCCTTCCTGCCCGGCAAGTCGTTCACGACGAACCTGAAAAACGTGCTGGCGGACGCGAACATCCCGATTCTTTCGGGCATCAAAAACAGCCTGCTCGTCGCCGCCCTCTCCGCGGCGCTCTCGATCTACTTCTCCGCGCTGACGGCCTACGGCGTGCATGCCTACGACTTCAAGCTCAAGAAGCTCGCTTCCGCGTTCATCATCCTCATTATGACGATGCCGACGCAGGTTTCCGCGCTGGGCTTCCTCCGCCTGATGACGAACATGAAGCTCACCGACACACTGATTCCGCTGTTCCTGCCGAGCATCGCCGCGCCGACGGTATATTACTTTATGATTTCCTACATGAAGAGCAACCTGCCGATGGAAATTGTGGAGGCCGCGCGCATCGACGGCTCCGGCGAATTCCACACCTTCAACTACGTCGTTCTGCCGATTATGAAACCGGCGCTCGCCGTGCAGGCGATTTTCACCTTCGTCGCCTCGTGGAATAACTACTTCGTCCCCGCCCTGATCCTGACCAGCAACAAGAAAAAGACCCTCCCGATTTTGATCGCCCAGCTTCGCAGCGCGGACTTCCTCAAATTCGATATGGGGCAGGTGTACATGCTGATCGCCATCGCGATCATGCCGGTCATCATCGTCTACCTGTTCCTGAGCAAGTTCATCGTCGCGGGCGTCGCCCTCGGCGGCGTGAAGGGCTGACCTTCGCGCCCTCTGCCTCCCTCTTTTTCGAGGGAGGTTCAGACCGTAGACAAAAAGCTATTCTCCCCCCGAAGGGGGGAGAATAGTCCCTTCCGCAAATGAAAGAATAGCGGAATTTCTTGATTTTGCTGTCCAAGACAAGTTTGCTTATGTGGGCAAGCTGCGCCTCCCTCTTTTTCGAGGGAGATTTTTTCGTTGCTGGTTTGAACGGCTGCACGACGGTTCTCTCTGCATCTCCGCTTATATGCATCCCGCTTGAAGGAGGGCGTCATTCCGCGTCGTAGCTGTACACGTGCGTGCCCGTCGTCTGCGAGGTCACGCCGTTGATAAATGCGTCGGCGTTCCAGTGCGCGCCCGCTTCATCGACATATTCAAACATGAGGGTTACAAAGGGGATTCTCCTCCAATGGCCGTTCGCTTCCCCGTAATCGTAAGACGTATTCATATAGGTCAGCTCCATGCTCAGCGGGCAGCCGTTCTTTTCCCGCAGCGCCAGCCGCGCGTTCCGCTCCGCCGCAGGCAGATCAATGGCTTCGCTTTCATTCTTAAATCCGCTGAGAAACAGCATATCCAGCAGCTCGTCGTCGTTCAGCCTTCGATACGGCGTGAGGATGAATTTGCCGCCATACGAGCCGAGAAACGAGTCGTCGTTCAAATCGACCGCCTTCAGCGTCTCCGGCACGTCCTCCCGCCGGATGATACCGCGTTGAATCAATCCTTTCAGCCGCGCACGGCGTTCTTCATTATCCCCCTCGCTTGTGCCCATAAAGGTGTGGCCGCGCACGCAGTTTCTTTCGTTCAGCGCGTCCGGGTCGAAAGGCTCGCCCAACTGACGATACGCATCCAGAATCGCCAGCATTTCCTCGTCCGTCAGGCAGTTGCCCGGCAGGAGCAGCAGCACCCGCTCCCCGTCGTATTCCGCCGGGTCGAGCGCATACACGCCGACGCGGACGTTCTTTTTCGCCTCCAGCACGCTCGCGCCGTCGCCCGTCCGTTCCCCCGCCGCATAGGCCTCCATCAGCTTTTCCATGCGCTTGCGCTCGCCCGTGGTCAGGCGGCAGTTGCTCGTCAGATGCGCGCGGATATCGTCATACGACATCTCCCTCGTGTCGATCTCGGTATAGGCTTCCTCCAGCATCCAGCCGGTTTCCTCGACGACCACGCGGTGCATCGGCAAATAGCTGGTCTTTCTGCGCGCCTCCACCATCGGCGCATCCTCGACAACACCCTCGCGCACCGCCAGCGCGACCATCGGCAGACAAAGCAGCGCCATCAGCGCGACCAAACCCATCTTTTTCATGCCCAAACCCTTCCTTTCGCCGTCCTTTTGCCGTTCTTTTGCCGTCCTTTCGCTGTCCCTTTCGTGCCTTTATGCTACCCGATTTCGCGTTTCCGTGTCGTCACAGGGATGTATCAAACCTGTAACAAACGCGCGTGCCTTTGCCGATTTCGCTCTCGATGCGAACGTCGCCGCGATGCAGCCGCGCGATCTTCCGGCAGAGCGAGAGCCCCAGCCCCGCGCCGCCCGCGCCCCGTGTGCGCGCCTTGTCCGCCTTGTAAAACGGCTCGAACGCATGGGCAAGCTGTTCCTCCGTCATGCCGCATCCGCAGTCCGTCACGTCAAACCCGTCGGGATGGAGCGTCACGCAGACCGGCGCTTCCCCGCCCGCGCGCTGAGCGTTCACCACCAGATTGCGCAGCAGCAGGATGGTCAGCTCGCGTTCGCCGACGAACGCCGCGCCCTCCCCCTCAAGCCGAACGCCGTCAAACACGCGCAGCGCCTCCTCGGCCATCGCTCGCGAATCAAACGTCGTCCATTCCGGCCGCTCGTGCCCGAGCCGCGTGAGCAGCAGCAGCCGTTCGTCCATCGTCGAGAGCCGCGCCGCCTCCCGCGCCATCATATCCAGCAACTCGCTTTGCTGGCCTTCGCTCAACTTGGATTGCCCCAGCAGCCGCGCCCCGCCGAGAATCGCCGTCAGCGGCGTGCGCATCTCGTGTGCCAGCGCGTCAATGAGCGCCTGCCGTTCCTCCGCCTGCGCGCGAAGCGCCGCCTCCCGCTCGCCGATTGCCCCGCTCATGCCGGAAAACGCGCGAATCAGCGCGCCGATTTCGTCGTTTTGCGCCGTCGGCAGCGGCGCGTCGTATTCTCCCCTCGCCAGCCGCGCCGCCGCAGCGGAAAGCTGCCTGAGCGGCCGGGTCAGCAGGCCGGATATCCACGCCGCCAGCGCCACGGCCAGCGCCGATCCCAGCAGGACGATCAGCGCCGCGCCCCGCATCAGCGCCCGCCTGAGCGCATAGACGGGCGCAACGTCGAGCGCCGCCAGCAGCAGCACGCCGTCGCCCAGCGCGTGGGCGATCAGCAGCCGTTCGCTCGGCCGATCCAGCAGCGTGGCGCGCGCCGTCGTGTTCAGCAATTCGGACAGCTTCTCTGCCTCCGGCAGCGCTTCCCCCGTGATCGGCTCCCCGTCCCGAAGCAGATAGACGGCCATTTCCTTTGAGCTGTAGCGCTTCTGCAAGGTCGATGCCTCGTATCGGTCGAATCGGTTCGACGCGGTTTCCAGCGCCACCGCGCGCGCAATCGCCGCTTCCTCGCCGAGCGCCCGCGCGCGCTCCCGCTCCATCGTCAAGCCGAAGCTCCGGGAGACCACCAGCGCCATGCCCGGCCCGAGCAGCGCCAGAACGAGCGCCGCCATGCACAGGGCGATGCGTTTTCTCACCGCCGCTCCACCTCTTTTCCGCAAAAGCGATAGCCGTATTTATAGACGGTTTCGATGTATTCCGCGCCGATTTTGCCGCGAAGGCGCTGGATGTGCACGTCCACCGTGCGCGTCTCCCCCTGATAGGCATAGCCCCATACGCCCGCAAGCAGCGCTTCCCGGCTGAGCGCCACGTTGTTTCGGCGCACGAGCATCGCCAGCAGATCAAATTCCAGCGCGGTCAGCGCCACCTCGCGCCCGTCCTTCGTCACCCGGCGAGACGGCAGATCGACCGTCAGCGCGTCAAAAACAAAGCGCATCCGCTCCTTCCGCGCGCGGCGAAGGATGTTCTCCACGCGCGCCAGCAGCTCCTCCGGCTCAAACGGCTTGAGCATATAGTCCTCCGCGCCCAGACGCAGGCCGCGCACCCGGTCGTTCACCGCCGTCTTCGCCGTCAGAAACAGCACGGGAATCTCCCGCTCGATCATCGTTTCCGCCAACGAAAAGCCGTCCTCCCCCGGCAGCATGATATCCAGAATCGCCAGATCCGGCGCGCCGTCCGCCAGCAGTGCCCGCGCCGCGGCCGCGTCCTCCGCCGCGCGAACGTCATAACCGACCAGCGAGAGCTGCAAGGTCACGAGCCGCCGAACGGAAGCGTCGTCTTCGACAAGCAAAAGATTCGCCATACCATTTTCGCCCCCTCGCCCTTATCATAACACAAAAAACACACGCAGAGTGTAACAGAGTTGTAAAAGCGGGCTGAGCAAATCCGAGATTTTGCATAAATTTCAATGACGGGCGCGCAATGCGCGCCCCCTACAACGTGGCGGAAAAATGCAGCCGTACATCGTGCCACCGTACCCGTAGGGGCGCGCATCGCGCGCCCGCGTTTTGTGCAGAAATTGTTTTTTCTCAATTCTTGTTGCAGAAAAGAAAAAAGCGCCGTTTTACTCCTTCCGTCACGCCTACGGCGTGACACCTCCCTCAGGGAGGGAGGCCCAGACTGTAGACAAAAAGCTATTCTCCACCCCGAAGGGGGAGAATAGCCCTTTCCGCACTTGATGACGCTCATCCGAACAGGATAGCCAGCGCCTCGGCCAGCGTCTCCACGCCGTAGACCCGCATGCCCTCCGGCGCGCGCAGATGCTTGGCGTTTTCGCGCGGGATGACGGCGGTTGTGAAGCCCAGCCGCGCGCACTCCGCAAGCCGCCGCTCCGCCTGCGAAACCGCGCGGATTTCGCCCGCCAGACCGACCTCGCCGATCACCGCCCAATCCCCCGGCACGCAGGCGTCGCGCACGCTGGACGCCACCGCCGCGCAGAGCGGCAGATCCGCCGCCGGTTCGGACAGCTCGAGGCCGCCCGCGACATTGATATACACATCCTGATTGAACAGCGACACGCCCGCGCGCTTTTCCAGCACAGCCAGCAGCAGCGCCAGCCGCCCCGCGTCAAAGCCGTTCGTCGTGCGGCGCGGCGTGCCGTAGGCCGTTTGAAGCGCCAGCGCCTGCACATCCACCAGCATTGGCCGCGAACCCTCGATGGCGCAATGCACACACGAACCGGGCACATTCCGCGCCCGCGTGGAGAGCAGCAGCTCCGACGGGTTTTCCACCGGAACCATGCCGCGCTCGTGCATCTCAAACAGCCCCAGCTCGTTGACCGAGCCGAAGCGGTTCTTCACCGCGCGCAGGATGCGGTATTCATGCTGCCTGTCGCCCTCAAAGTAGAGCACCACGTCCACCATGTGCTCGAGCACGCGCGGGCCCGCAATCGCGCCCTCTTTGGTCACATGGCCGACGAGGAACACCGCGCAGCCCGTCGTCTTGGCCATGCGCATCAGCAGGCTGGCACATTCGCGCACCTGCGAAACGCTGCCGGGCGCGCTGGCCATGTCCGGGCGGTACATCGTCTGGATCGAGTCGATGACAACCAGGTCGGGAGCCTGCTCGTCGATCTGGCGCAGGATGTTCTCCATGTTCGTCTCGCTGTATATGTAGCACTCGTCGTTGCCGACGCCGAGCCGCTCTGCCCGCATCTTGATCTGCTGGGGCGATTCCTCGCCCGAAACGTACAGCGTTTTCAGGCCGTTTGCGCGCAGCGCGATCTGCAGGCTCAACGTCGATTTGCCGATGCCCGGCTCGCCGCCCAGCAGGATCATCGAGCCCCGGATCAGTCCCCCGCCGAGCACCCGGTTCACCTCGGTGCAGGAGAGGTCGAACCGCCTTTGCTCGCTTTGCTCTATTTCCCGGACGCGCTGGGGTTTCGACCGGGGCCTGTTGCCTGTCAGAGCGGTTACGGGCGAGGCGTTCTCGCGGGCGATCACTTCCTCCGTGAAGGAGTTCCATGCTCCGCACGACGGGCAGTGCCCGAGCCATTTCGGAGCCTCGAATCCGCACTCCTTGCAGAAATATGCCTTTTTGATTTTGGCCATGTCGTTTCAGTTGTCGGTTAAAGATAGCGATTCTCGGGGAATCGTCCCGCCGAAGGCGAAATTCTTTCTTTCTCCGGTTCGGTTCCGTGCGGTTGCATGGCGACTCGTTCGGGGCGGACCGACCGATCGTTTGCCGGTTCGTGCGCCGGACTGCA
>ERZ824488.330-NODE-330-length-64431-cov-10.267507_pt1 | contig 64431 bp, 52 predicted proteins | sample MGYA00519936_ERZ824488 | MGnify/ENA primary metagenome ERZ824488 (study PRJEB31778, sample SAMEA3449153) | human gut metagenome | biome: human gut; feature: human-associated habitat; material: faeces | place: United Kingdom | collected 2010/2012 ... | reverse complement strand
ATTCCGCAAGTTTTCTGAAGAAAACTTGACTAAAGACTTTATTCGTTCGCTCACCGGCAGAACTTTCTTACCACAACGACTCAATAAATACCATGGCGTACAAAAAGATGCTGAACACGGTCGTTATCATGCCGATGGTAAGCCCGGCGACGGCAAGGCCTTTGCCCCGCTGAAAGCTCTTCTTAATCTGTGAAAGCCCCAATATAGAGAACACAATGCCGAGGATTGACAGCGGCGGGAATACACACATCAGCACAAGCGCGACGCACGAAAGCACAAAGCCCGCGACCGCGTAGCCGTTCATGCGGTTATTCATCGGCATCCCATACGGCCGGTAGGGCTGCACATACGGCTTTTTCGGTTCTTCAAACTCCGAGTTCGGCGCAAGCTGTATTTTCGCTTCACTGCCGCAGTTTGGGCAGCAGCGCATTGTTTCCGGGTACACGGTGCCGCATTCATAGCATTGTACCATTTCTCCACCTCATTTTTGCTCTTTCCCCCAGTATATCGGGTTTTAGTAGCCTTGTCAATGCCCGCTTCTGTCCGCGGCAGACGGGCAAAAATGACAAATTTGCCCATGTGCAAAGGATTTTACGATTTTATGAAAAAATCTTTAAATCTCTATTGACAATCATATGATTATGTTGTATACTCTCATCATCACATAGAAGGAGATGAACAAAGTGGAGTGGACACTTCCCGGAACAGTGCTCTCCGTTGACGCAGACCGGCCGCAGGCGGCGGAGGAAGTTTTTTCTTCCCTGTTTTTAGCCGGCGGGCTGGTGCTTTCGCAGGTGACGCAGGTCACGGGGCTGGAGCCGTACATCATTCAAAACTGGGTGCGGCGCGGCTTTTTGGCACCGCCGAAGCAACGCAAGTACACGCGCCGCCAGTTGAGCCGCATCTTGATGATCAACGCGTTGAAAAGCACGCTTTCCATCGAGCAGATCTGCAAGCTTTTAAGCTACATCAACGGTGCGCTGGACGATGAGGGCGACGACACCATCGACGAACGCCTGGCCCTTTTCGAGAAGCAGAGAAAAAATCTGGAAACCCAGATGGCGGAGCTTCAGCACACCATGGACGTTCTGAATTTCAAATGCTGGTTCTATGAGACCGCAAAAAAAGCCGGGACCACTCTCGTTCCCCAGTGCATGGAAGCAGAAGAGATCCCGGAAGAATTTCAGAAAATCCGCGAGGAACTTCACTGCAAACCCGAATGTAACTAAACCTAGAAAAGCCCGCCCTGCTTAGCAGTTGTCAAATACACTCGCACAAGTGCGTGCATTTTCCCTGTTACCACAGCAAAAAGCCCTCATGGAGCACTATCAACCAGCTCCGAAAGGGCTTCTTTCTTCCAATTTTCCCAATACATAACAGTTCCGGCCTTTTTTCTTGGCTTCGTAAAGAAGCTGATCGGCCTTCGCGTATACATCCTCGATATTCTGTCTGTACGCAGAGCGGCAGCCGCCGATGCTGCAGGTCAGGTTATCAATAGAAGGAAGCGCACCGGAAAAACAGCTCCCAGAATCGTTGACTCTGTCGGCCCCAGAATGCACGCCCCGATGAGAAGCAACTTCGTTTTATTTTTCCGGTGAAATGATATATTTGCCTTTGGCGCGAAGTTCCGGATTGCTTAAGATATCTGCCAGCTCGTCAAGATCTGCCACCTCGTATACCATGCTACTCACGTCCAGGCGGCCGGAATCAATCAGATCCAGCGCTCTCTTCTGGGTATAGGGGTTAATATAGGAAGCCTTCAGCACCAGCTCTTTCCTGAAGATTTCAAAAGGTTTCACGGAAATGGTCTCGTCCGGTTTGGTAAGGCCAAACATCATGACAACCGCCTTATTTCCCGCAATGTCGATGGCCTGCTCAATGGTAGACGGGCGGCCGACGCACTCGATAACCGTGTTGACCCAGGTCATGCCTTCCTCTTTCAGACGGGCTTTCACATCCTCGTGTATCGGATCGATGCAGATATCAGCACCGAGCTTCTTTCCGACCTCGCGTTTGCTCTCCACCGGCTCCAGAAGGGCTACCTTTGCGGCTCCTGCCAGCCTCGACAGCTGGAGCATCAGAAGGCCGATCATGCCTCCGCCGATCACCACCACCTGATGGCCCGGGCGGATTTCACACATATCCATACCATGAAGACAGCAGGCAACAGGCTCCGTCATAGCTCCCTGCTCAAAGGAAGTGTTGTCACCCAGCTTGTAAACCTGACGCTCATTCACCGCGCAATACTCCGCAAAACCGCCGTTTACCGTTGTGCCATAACCGATCATATGCTCACAGTAATGCACCACGCCGTTTCTACAGGGCTCACAGGCTCCGCAGTAGCAGTTCGGATCGATGCAGACACGATCTCCTGCCTTATAATTTGTCACCTCAGAACCAACCTCTGCGATTACACCTGAAAACTCATGTCCCAGAATCGTCGGCGGCGTCACCTCCGCTGCTCCCTTGTCCCCTTCATAAATATGGACATCTGTTCCACACACACCGCAGGCCTTCACCTGGATCAGAACATCTTTCGGTCCGACTTTCGGCATTTCATGCTCTTCCACTCTCAGATCATGCTTCCCGTAAAATACTGCACTTTTCATTTATTATCCCTCTCGAAAAAATAGGTGTTTTAACTGTAGATACGTTCAGTATATTCTTTATTTTTGGTTCTGTCCAGTTGGAAATTTTCCATGCAAAAAGGCTATTCCCTACTGATATAGAGGATAGCCTTTGTTTGCAAAAATCAACACTTTATTTTCTACACACAAGAACCTCTCCGGCTTTCACGTTTTTCACCGTGCAGAGTTTTCCTTCCCGTATAAGGTTCACTTTGCCTGTGCTGCTCGTCACCTTCACTCCGTCTTCTTCTGCGATAAACCGGAAATCTCCATCGGCCTTCATTTCCCAGATGCAGATGTCGTCTCCGACCCGTTTTTCCTCTGCTGCTCCGTTGGAAATGTATTTGTTGATCAGGCCTACCATTGTGAATTTTCCGGTGGCAGGAATCAGCTGATACAGATTTGCCTCACCCGGCTTGATCTCATAGGTAAAACCGTCATATTTATCGACTGCCTTTTTCTTATGGTCGTAAACATACCATTCTTTTCCGTTCTCCGTTCCCGGAAGGTCTTTTAAGAGAATCTCATCCTTAACGGCTTTTAGGGAAGAGCGGTCAAGGAAGGCCGCAACATAAATATGATCTCCATATTTATTGTAAATTTTCAAAGGCTTCTCTTTCATGACATTTCCGGCAGTCAGGCAGTCCAGGGTCGGTCTTCCCACATCCTGGCAGCGAATGATCGTACCATCGTTAAAAATCACAGGCCAGAGCTTTTCCGGATCTGTTTTTCCGAGGCCGTCGCTGATATACAGCGGGCCGCCGCTGATCACGCGGAGAAGGATGCTCTGCTCCACATCCTCATGCTCCGACCAGACCATATCCCAATCTCCCCAGTAGAAACAGCCGTGATAAACGGAATCATAGGCGTTCTGCAGCGCATGCTCCATAAAGCTTCCGGGCACCATCGGCGTATAGTCATCGCTGTTTCTTGAGAGCGCCGCGCTCTGCCGGTTCCAGATATCCTCCGGCGCCATTCCCATACAGTTGATAAGATTTCCGTTAAAATGCAGATCTGCAGAGGCTTCCAGTCCCGTATGAACCGCTTTTGCCGCCTCTCCGTAAGAGACCGTACCCTGGGTCATAATGGAAAAAGAACTCTGGCTGTCCACCTTGATAAAGTCCACGCCCGCATTTTTGAGAAAAGCATGCCACTGATTCCAGAAACCGAAGACCGCGTCTGCCTGCGGCTTTACCGTGATCTCTCCATTGGGATAGGTTGTAAGAAAAGCCGCATTCTCTTTCTCTGCCTGAGATCCTGGAAGGATTCCATTCCAGTATCCCTTTATGGCCTGCCATACGCCGACATATTTCATCTTGTAGGCTTCTTTCAGCATGCTGACCGTCTCTTTAATGCCTCCCGGAAACTTTACCGGGTCCGCCTCAAAGCTTTTCAGCATCTGACCTTCGGAATCGGACCAGCCGTCATCGATCAGCACCCACTGAACGGGCACTTCCTTTTCTTTCAGCTCTTTCACCTTATCAACGACGGCATCCATATTTACGCTCTGACCGAGAGAATCCCAGGAACACCAGCCCAGTTTTCTGAGGATTTCCGGAAATTCCTTCTCTCTGCGAAGCTTTAAGTTCTTTCCGGAGAGCTTCAGGGCCCATTTTACAGCCTCTTCCGTCACTGCATAAGGGTCCTTGCCCGCTCCGCAGATCAGGGCCACATCCTGCATTTTCCGCTTTCCGGCACAGTTGGAAGAGAGTGTCAGCCGAAGACCTTTTTCCCAGCCAACGAGATCCGCCCGGTTCTCCTTCCCGCTGACAGCCAAGAATACCAGATAATCCTCCGGTCTTTTGAAAATGACCAGCTGGCTCTGCTCCGGAATTTCCGAAAAAACAGTACCGAAAGCAGGACGAATCCACCATTCCTTATGCTGATAAATGGAAACAAAGGGATAACCTTCGGAAAGCTTAAGATCGATCTCCACTCCGTTTCTGTCTGCAAAGGCCTTCTGGTAGCCAAAGGCCGGCGCCTGGGTCTGAATTTCCGCATCGATGCAGACTGCCGTCAGCTCGTCCTGCTCGGAAATCTTCGAAGAAACCGCATATGCTTCTGGTTTACCAGTTACGGAATGGACACTTCCATCCCGCAGCCTTACTTTTTTCTCACAGATTTCAAAGTACTTATTCATGGCTCACCCCGTTCAGTTTTTCCAGAAGCTCAGTCAGCTGCTGCTCGGAAAATCTTCCTTTTGTGAAAGTCACCAGTGTTTTCAGCGGGAAATCGCAGATCACGCGGAAAGCGAAATCCGTCGGCCGGTCTCCCAGGCTGAAATCAATTCCGGACTCTCTCTCAAAATAATCCATCATCTCACGGGCAATCTCTCTAGTCGGTTCATAGTAATAGATCTCCCCGAAGGTGGAATTTCTGTAAAAATGCTTTTTGACAATCGCTGTGGAAGTCACCTCGATGGCAGCCTTCAGGCGGATATCCTCGCTGGAAGCTCCCACCAGGATCTCAAAGCGTCCGCTCTGAACCAGGAAATCCTTCGCTTCCACATCATAATAAGCGAAGCTTCTCTTATCCAGTTCAAAAACAGCTTCCTTCTCCTCGCCCGGCTCCAGAGAAAGCTTCTGGAAACCTTTCAGCTCCTTATAGGGGCGGACGATATCGGTCTGGCAGTCATGGATATAGAGCTCGACAACCTCTTTTCCGGCAACCGCTCCCGTATTTTTCACTTTCACTCTCACCGTTGCTTTTTCCTGATCTGTCATGCTCTCCCGGTCTACAGTAATCTCCTCGTAGGAGAAATCCGTATAGCTGAGACCATGGCCAAAGCAGAACAGCGGTTTCACCTTGCAGGTATCATAGTAGCGGTAACCGACGAAGATTCCTTCCCGGTATTCCACATGATAGCCTTCGCCCGGGAAATTTAAAAAGCAGGGAGTATCTTCCAGTCGCTGCGGGAAGGTCTCTGCCAGTTTACCGCTGGGATTGGTCTTTCCATAGAGCACCTTTGCAAGGGCTTCGGCTCCTGCCTGTCCCAGAAGATAACCCTCGACAATGGCTTTTACCTGGGGTTCAAAGGGCATTACCACAGGGGCTCCGTTGCTCAGAACCACGATGATATTTTTGTTATGTTTCGCCACTTCTTCGATCAGCTGGATCTGGGCTCCCGGAATGTTCAGATGCTCACGGTCCATTCCTTCCGTCTCATAGACTTCCGGAAGACCGGCACAGATAACGACCTTGTCCGCTCTGGAAGCTGCCTCAACGGCTTCAGCGAGCAGGTTCGCATCGCACTCCTCCGCCGCGCAGGCAAAGCCTTTGACATACTCCACATTTCCCAGCTTTTTCAGCTCTTCCAGCGGCTTATCGAGGAAGGTGGTATTGATATGAGAGCTTCCGCCTCCCTGAAACCGCGGTTTCTCCGCAAATTCACCGATGACGACTACCTTGTCCTCCGCTTTTAAAGGAAGAACCTTATCTTCATTTTTCAATAGAACGATGCATTCCTCGGCAATCTCCTCGGCAATCCGATGATTTTTCTCATAGGAAACCGGCTCTGCCTCTCCTGCTGCATGGAGTTTTTCCCGCAGCTCCAGAAGGCGTCTTACTGCTCTGTCCACATATTCCACTGGAAGGCTTCCGTCTTTCACGGCAGCTTCCACCTTGCTGTCATTGACCGTACCTGAGGAGGGCATCTCCAGATCCTGTCCAGCAATCAGTCCTTTTACTCTGTCATTTGCTGCGCCCCAGTCTGTGACAACCAGGCCGTCATAGCCCCATTCCTCCCGGAGAATATCGTTCAGCAGATATTTGTTCTCGGAACCAAACTCTCCGTTCAGGCGGTTATAAGCGCACATAACAGTCCAGGGTTTTCCTTCTTTCACCGCGGTCTCGAAGCTGGTGAGGTAAATCTCCCGCAGCGTTCTCTCGTCAACGGTCGCGTTCAGAGTCAGTCGCTTGGTCTCCTGGTTGTTTACGGCAAAATGTTTCAGGGATGCTCCCACGCCCTTACTCTGCACGCCTTTGATATGCTGTGCTGCCAGGTTGGAGGCCAGATAGGGGTCCTCTGAAAAATACTCAAAGTTTCTTCCGCAGAGGGGAGAACGCTTGATATTATTGCCCGGTCCGAGAATTACTGCAACATTCTCTGCCCGGCACTCGGAAGCCAGGGCCTCTCCCATTTTATAGACGATTTCCCGGTTCCAGGAAGAACCCAGAGCGCAGGCCGGCGGGAAACAGGTGGCAGGTACGCTCACATTCATTCCCAGATGATCCGGTTTATCACTCTGTTTTCTCAGTCCGTGAGGGCCGTCGGTCATCAGCATTTTTTCAATTCCAAGTCTTGGAATGCTCTGAGAGTCGTTGAAGGTCTCGCCGGACAGCAGAGAGCATTTTTCCTCCAGAGTCAGTTCTTTTAATAATTCATCTACACTTTGTCCCATATTACAAATCCTCCAGCAATACTGCCTGATAGGGCAGAAGTTCTATCGTTTTTTCCTTCTTTTCCAGGCAGCTGTGATTATTCAGCAAAACCCTGAAAGCCTTCGGAAGCTCGATCCGACAGCTCTCGTTCTGATTATTACAGATGACACGAAGACTCTGAGAGTCATTGCTTCGCGTATAGGCAAAAATTCCCTTTTGCTCTCTCTGAAACGGGGTGATTTTTCCTGTCGCCAGCACCTCACTGTATTCTTCGCTTCGTTTCAGTGCAATCATTTTTTTATAGAAAGAAAGGAGAGAATTTTTGTCTTCTCTTTCTTTTTCCACATTGATTTCTTTATGGTCCGGATTGACCGGAAGCCAGGGCGTTCCTTTGGTGAAACCGCCATTTTTTCCACTGTTCCAGGGCATCGGGTATCTCGCATTGTCCCGGCTTCCCTTCTGCGCGATCTTTAAGGCCTCCGCTTCCGTGAAGCCATACTCTCTTGCAAGTTCATACTGATTATGCGTGGAGCAGTCATCGTAATCTTTCAGCTCAGGAAAGGCAAAATTTCGCATTCCCAGCTCCTGACCCTGATAAATAAACGGAGTTCCCCAGAGATAGAGATACATCATTCCCAGCATGGAAAAACCGTAGAAATTTTTCCCTTCCTCTCTCAGAAGCCGGTCCGCCGCTCTGGGTATATCATGGCATTCCAGAAACGTAGCGATCCACATATCCGGGCAGAGCACCGTCTGGGAATTTAAAAGCTGGTCCCGCAGTTCATCTGGGTCCCACTCTTCTTCCTCGAACCAGAAGTAGTTCGGCGCTTTTCTTCCGAGGCTTAAATGGGATACTTCAAAAATGCAGGAAAAGTACCCATTTTTCAGAGATATAAAATTCTGCATGGAGTGAACGTCCGCATCTTCCATCTCGCCGATGACAAAATAATCCCCTTTTCCATAAGTCTTTTCTTTCATCTCTTTCAGAAAAGCTTCCAGTCCCGGCTGATTCAGGGTTCCGTGTTTCACAGAAACCAGACCGTCCGGTCCGTCTGCCGGAAAAGAGGGCAGCCCTTCTTTTTTCTTCATATATGTAACTGCATCCAGCCGGAAACCGCTGACTCCCAGATCCAGCCAGTAGTTCATCATGCGGTACATTTCTTCTCTGAGCCGGGGATTGTCCCAGTTCAGATCCACCTGTTCTTTTGTAAAAAGATGAAGATAATAGTATTCGCTTCCCGGAATCTTTTCCCAGGCACTTCCCCCGAAGATGGAGCGCCAGTTATTCGGCGGATTTTCGCCTTCTCCTTTTCTCAGGAAAAAATAATCCGCGTATTCGCCCTCGGGATCCTTCAAAACCTGCTGAAACCACTCATGTTGATCCGAACAGTGATTTAAAACCATATCCATAATCACATGGATGCCCCGTTTGTCCGCCTCATGAATGAGCTCCTTCATATCCTCCGTCGTTCCAAACATCGGATCAATCTCATAATAATCGGATACATCATATCCATTATCTTTCATCGGAGATTTGCATATCGGATTCAGATACAGAAGATCCGTTCCCAGTTCCTGAATGTAGTCCAGCTTCTGGATAATCCCTCTTAAATCTCCTATTCCATCTCCATTGGAATCATAAAAACTTTTTGGATACACCTGATAGGCGATCGATTTCTGCCACCACTTTAAGTCTTGCTTCATTTTTACGTTCCTTTCCTTTTTATGACCTTATACATGTAGTGGTGATCAGAAAAATCTGATCACCACCTCAGGTTTACATCTTCACAGCACCCTCAGATACACCAGCAACAATGTATTTCTGAAGGAAAATGTACAAGATAATAATCGGTATGATTGTAACAAATACAGCCGGGAAAATTAACTCCCACGGGTTTCCGTACTGTCCGGAAGTCAGCTTTGCGAAATAAAGCTCCAGCGTCAGTGTCTTGGATCCTGTCTTGTTTCCGATTACAAGGAAAGGAAGAAGGTAGTCATTCCAGATCCACATACCATTTAATACGATCACGGTAACGGTGGTTCCCTTTAACAGCGGGAATACGACCTTGAAGAACATCTGAAACAGGTTTGCTCCATCCAGCACTGCCGCTTCTTCCAGAGAGGCAGGTACGCTCTTGATAAAGCCATGATACAGGAAGACGGACATGCTCAGTCCGAAACCGCCGTACATGAGGATCAGTCCCTGTACGTTTTTCAGTCCCATTTTTTCAAACACGCTCAGGAGCGGGTACATCAGAGACTGGAACGGTACCAGCATAGCTGCGGTAAAGCAGAGGAACACGATGTTGGAAAGGATGGTTTTACTTCTCACCATTGCCCATGCGGCAAACGAGGAAACGATTACCAGAAGCAGGATGGAGAAAAAAGTAATAATAAAGGTCAGTCCCAGAGCTTTTCCAAAGTTGATTGCTTCCATTGCTGTCTTGATATACTGGAGAGTCCAGTGCTCCGGAAGCGCTACCGGCGAAGCAATGATTTCATTGTTTGACTTAAACGCATTTACAAACAGGAACAACAAAGGAGCCAGTGTGTAAAGAGCCAGAATGATCAGAATAAGGTGACGTACTGCTTCTCCCAGTACATGTCTGTTTTTCATTGACATTACATCTCAACCTCCTTCTTTTTGGTAACTACTACCTGAGTCAGGGTAACAGCCGCGATCAGCAGGAAGAAAATAACTGCCTGGGCCTGAGCCAGACCGTAATCCGGCGGGTTGGTATCTTTCGTGGTTCTTAAGATCTGCATAGCCAGAAGACGGGTATTGAAGTTACCATCTGTCAGGGCTACGTTGGGGTCCAGCAGCATGAAGCATTTGGACAGAGTCAGGAAAAATACGATGGTGAAGGACGGCATCAGCATCGGGATCGTGATATAACGGAATCTCTGGAATACGTTTGCACCGTCGATAGCAGCCGCCTCGGAGAGATCGGTCGGAATGTTGTTCAGTCCTGTCGTATAAATCAGCATCATGTATCCGGCCATCTGCCAGGTAACGAGAATAGCCAGAGCAATCATTGCTTTGTAACGGTCCTGAAGCATGTTGCAGAAAAACGGAATGTTGATGATTCCATCTTTGTTGAAAATCAGCTGAGAGAAAACGATCTCAAAAATGAACTGCCAGATATAACCAAGAGCCAGGCCGCCCAGAAGGTTCGGCATAAAGTAAATAGTACGATAAGCACCGGCTCCCTTATGAACGGATGTTGCCAGCAGTGCCATGATCAGAGAAACAATATTCAATGCAATCACAGCAATTACGGTAAACTCCAGTGTATATACAAAGGAATCTCTGAATTTGGAAGATTTAAACACTTTGATATAGTTCTGAAATCCTACAAAAGCATCATAGAAATGATCTCCTCCGGCAAAGTAAGTTCCTCTCCACCCGCAGAAAGAATAGATTACGCCAATTCCAAATGGGATCAGAATTACCATGATAAACAGGATCATAGCCGGAAGTAAAAGCGGTACCAGCCGCTTACGATAATATTTATCCATACTTACCACCATTCTGCTGCACTGGCAGCGTTTCTTCGGATTCATATAGAGGGTGTGCGGTATTCCACACACCCTCTATGGATCAATCTTTTTTCTTTTCTTTTTATAAACCTGCTGCTTCGCTCCAGCTGCTTACGATGAAATCAGCGATATCGGAGTAAGCGGTTTCCGGCCACTCAGCGGTGTTTACATAGTTCTCAAGGAGATGAGCACCTAAAGTATATGTAGCGTAGCTAGCCGGCATACCTGCGTATGCATTGGTGATGGTCTTGCCCTCTTTTACATAGGAAAGAATGCTGTCGCCCAGGCTGTATCCAGCGCTGATAACATCCGGATCTGCATTGTACGGGATGAAGGAGCACTCTTCGATGACATATTTCATACCGGTCTCAGAGGTGTTCAGCCATACCAGGAATTTCTCTGCTGCTTCTTTTTCTTCATCGCTGCATTTTGCGTTGATGCAGTAGTACGAAGGTACGAATACCGGGATGGAGGTGTTCATCTGCTCTGCAGTGATACCAGAGGTAAGATCCTCATCGGTAACATCCAGTTTGATCGGCAGGAAGGTCATGTAATCAGCGATATCTGCGTTTGCGTTGGTAATATTGGTGTAGCACCAGTTACCCTGTTTGATAAATACGGTCTCGCCATTTGCGAAGCTTGCTACTGCCTGATCATAACCGTTGGTTGTCTGGTTGATGAGCTCCGGTCCTCTTTCGGTCTGTGCATGAGAGGTCAGGAGGTCAAGAAGTTTTGCATATGCTTCCCAAACCGGTTTTCCAGCTTCCAGCTGCTCGGTGGTTGCTTCTGCTGCTGCAACGGAGTCAGAGAAAACGCCGTCTACTGCTACGTTTACCAGGTGGTCGCCGTAGGTCCATTTCTCAGAACCAGCTACTGCAATGACACCTTTCAGTTTGGAGGTGATATCGTTTTTCTCTGCAAAGGAGAAAGTGCTTCCGCTTAAGGTGATGTCATCTGCGGTTCCATCGGTGATGTACTGCTGCATTGCATTGATCATTGCCTCAAACTCTGCATAAGAAGCAGTCTTGTAAGCTTCGATAAATGCATCGGTATTGTCCTCACCGAACATAGCGCCGATTACTCTGGTATCTACAATGTAGCCATATCCCTCGATGTTAAGGGGTACGCCGTAGTTTGTCTCACCGTCTCTGGTCAGATAGAAGTTCTCCGGGATAGCATCTGCAAGAGCTTTGAACTCCTCGTTGGTAGCATCGCTGAGAGGCATTGTATATCCGCCCTCCTGATACTCAACGAGCCTCTGTGCATCCTGTACACCGAAGATTGCCGGCATATGATCGGACTGAAGATCTGCTCTTAAAGCCTCGGAACTGTCAGTACCGGAACCAAGAGTAAACAGTTTTATGGTTACTCCGGTTTCCTCTTTGTAGGCATCTACTGCTGCCTGCATGGCATCTGCATCTTCACCTTTGATATTGAAAAAGTAAAAATCATAGTCGTCATCGGAAGCACTAACTCCCATACCCATGGTTGTGGTAGCCAGAACTCCTGCCAGCATCATTGCTGCAAATTTCTTCATTTTCATAATTGCCTCCTGTTTTTCTGACTGACGGATCTCTTGGGATTCGGTCAGATTCTGTTCACTCACTTCACTGTTGATACAATATTTTCACGCTGTCGATGTGGGCGCCTCACATCTTGTTTACGACTCAAAGTATAATATATGATTCTCTATATGTCAACCGGTTGACATATTTTTCGTATATTTTAATAATTTAAAATGCAGTTTTTCTGTTATATTGCACATAATTTTATTGTTTTGAATTCTCATTTCACGTTTTCATATAAAAACAGCTGAGAATTTCACCTTTATAAGAATGAAACTCTCAGCTGTTAATAATTATTTCTTCTATTTCTATGCAATTCAGGCTGTTTCTCTTACCACCAAGGTTACAGGAAGTAAAACTTTTGATGCGATTTTTTTCCCATTGCACAGTCGATCTAAAGATTCTATCGCTTTTTCAGCCATTTCCTTAATTGGCTGATGAACAGTTGTAAGTGGTGGACATGAAAGTTCTGCTAATTGAGCATCATCATATCCTACAATCCGGATTTTTCCAGGTATATCAATTCCCATCTTATAACATGTCTGGATTGTCTGAAGAGCCAACGCATCTCCGTTACAGAAAATCGCATCCGCATCTGGATTTTTTTCGAGCACTTCCCTTATCGTTTTATGATAATTCAGACATTTATGTTCTTCCCAACTTGCACTGTACTCTTTTACCTGCACACCCATTGACTCCCCTTGTTTTCGGAAGCTGATTCCCCTATCATCGCATTGCATTCCTGTCCAATGACCTGGATTCAAATATAGAAAATTCCGGCATCCTTGTCCATACAGATATTCTGCCACTATTTTTCCTCCGGTTTTATTATCACAGACAATACTTTCTGCTGCGTAAGAAATTTCTCTTTCCAGAGATATGATTGGAACACTGACATCAGCAAACTTATCAATATTCACTGCATCTGTACATAGAATAATTCCAGCAACTCTATGACGCTTACAAATCTCAAGGTATTCTTCTTTTGCATCATATGCTTTCGAACAAAATACATAGAGAACATACCCTCTTTTATCTGCCTCCACTTCCAGATAGTTTAATAACCTAGAAAAAAAAGGCTGATCAATATAGGGCATAATCACTCCTATACTATTAGAAGACTGTTTTGATAATGATCTGGCAATTTCATTTGGTTGATAATTCAGTTTTTTCATAGCAGCCTGGATTTTTTCATGTGCTTCCTTACTGATATAACCACGATTATTTAATGCTCTTGAAACTGTCGTTACCGATAACCCACATTCTTTTGCAACATCCTTTAACGTACTCATCTGGTAAATCCCCTTCTTTGCTTCCTGAAGCAGAAAATGTTTATTTTCCCATTTTTAAGGCAATTTTACCATGAGAAAAAATTTTTTTCAATTTTCTTTCACACAATCTGCTTTTCTTTTTTATTTCCACAACACTTTCACACGTATTTCCCATAAAATAGTACGCTTAATTCTTTTTATACTTTGCATATGCAATTTTTTATGTTATAATTCTGATTGTCAAATCAGTTCAATAGGGATAGTCCGATGACTGCCTCTTCCACAAGAGGAAGGAGGCGATACTCATGAACACTATGGAAGTTCTCACGTTATTTCTCGTTGTTTTTGAAGTGTTGTCTTACATAGACAATCATCGCAATAAGTAGCTGTTAGATACAAAAAAGCAGTGAAAAGGCTATTCCCTACTGGCATAGGGGATAGCCTCTGTCTCGCTGCTTTTCAAACCCATTTTAAAGAAAGGCAGTCACGGATACGAACAAATCCTTGATTGCTTCTGATTTGATTATAAGGTGTTGGTTTGCAAAAGTCAACACCTTATTTTTTGACCTTCTTATCCAGAACCACCCATCATGTAAAGCGGACATTCGCAATCCGCTTCGCTACTTGCTCATGAACGCAGTCGCTTCGCGATCTGTCAGTGGGAGCTTTCAACTCCCACTGACATAAGCATCCCCCCTCACCCGCCGCTTAGTGCTCCGCGCACTTGAAGCGGGGGAATGCTTATCTGCGTTCACGCAGTTCCAGTATGACGTATGCACCCTGTTTTCTAGCGTGCCCTGGAAACGGGGTGCAGGGGGAAAACCAGGACTGGCGCAACTCCGATGGTTTTCCCCCTGCAATTTTTCTCCATGGCTTTCCAAAAGCCTACAGGTTGGTATATCCCATAAGGGATTCATCAACTTTTTCTGCGGCCATCCGCCCCTCGCGGATCGCCCACACAACCAGCGACTGCCCCCTGTGCATATCGCCCGCTGCAAATATGCCAGGAACGCTGCTCTCGTACTCATCGGGAGCGGTCTCCACATTGGTCCTTCCATTGACCTTCACCTGAAAAGCATCCGTCACATAAGCCTGGCTTCCCAGAAAGCCTGCTGCGATAAGCACCAGACCTACCTCGATAACCTTCTCGGTTCCTTCGACAGGAACCATATTCATTCTGCCTGTCTTTTCATCCTTCACCGGTTTCAGGCTGACGATCTTTGCCTGCTTGACCGCACCCTTTTCGTCCTTGATAAACTCCGTCACCGTAGTCTGATAAATCCGGGGATCATGGCCGAAGACGGCGATGGCTTCTTCCTGGCCGTAATCGGTTTTCAGGACTCTGGGCCACTGGGGCCAGGGGTTGGAGGGAGTTCTGGTCTCGCTGGGTTTGGGCATCATCTCCAGCTGGGTCACGGATTTTGCTCCCAGACGGATACTGGTTCCCACACAGTCATTTCCGGTGTCGCCTCCTCCGATGACAAGCACATGCTTGCCTTCCGCAAGGCTTCGTACCTCTTTGGAAACCTGCTCTTTTTCGCCGGAATCCAGAAGACTCTTCGTCACTTTGGAGAGAAAATCCACAGCAAAGAAAATATTTTTCGCATCTCTTCCCGGCACCTTGATATCTCTCGGATTGGAAGCCCCGCAGGCCAGGATTACCCGGTCAAAATTCTTCGTCAGCTCTTCCGCTTTGATGTCTTTTCCTACATCCACGCCGGTGACAAATTTCACACCTTCCTCTTCCATCAGATGAATCCGACGGTCCAGCACGCTCTTTTCCAGCTTCATGTTCGGGATGCCGTAGCGGAGCAGGCCGCCGATCCGGTCGTGCCGCTCGTAGACCGTCACCTCATGGCCGCGGCGGTTCAGCTGCATGGCAGCAGCCAGTCCCGAAGGACCGCTTCCCACAATGGCAACTCTTTTTCCTGTGCGTACCTTGGGCGGCTCCGGCTGTACCCAGCCTTCCGCATAGGCAGTCTCAATGATGGCTCTCTCATTTTCCTTGGTGGAAACAGGCTCGCCGTTCACGTTGCAGGTGCAGGCCGCCTCACAGAGAGCCGGACAAACACGACTGGTAAATTCCGGAAAACAGTGGGTCTTGGAAAGACGGAGATAAGCCTGTTTGAAATTTCCGCGATAAACCAGATCGTTGGTCTCCGGTACCAGATTGTGCAGGGGACAGCCGGAAGCCATGCCTGCAAGCATATCACCATACTGGCAGAAGGGAACGCCGCACTCCATACAGCGTGCCCCCTGCTTCTGCTGCTCCTCAAGCTTCAGGGGAGTTTTGAACTCATGGAAATGTTTGATCCTCTCAAGGGGGGCTTCCGCCGTGGAAGTCTCCCGGTCATACTCTAAAAATCCTGTCGGTTTTCCCATTTTTCTTCTACCTCCCGCTTATTTCACCTGAAAACTCTCATAGAAAGCTTCCATTTGTGCCTGTTCTCTGGACATTCCTTTTTCCTCCAGTCTTGTACTCAGAGTAACCATCTTCTTGTAATCGATGGGAATGATCTTCTTAAACTTGGGAAGATAATCCTCAAAATGATCCAGGATCCGCTGGCCCTTCTCGGAACCGGTCTCCTGTACATGCTTCTCGATCATCTCGCGAAGCTCCTGAATATCGTATTTTTCCTCCACTCTTTCAATGTGGATCATGGCTTTGTTCAGGTTCTTGTAGAGCTCGTTTTCCTCATCCAGAACGTAAGCGATACCGCCGCTCATACCTGCGGCAAAGTTTTTGCCGGTCTTTCCGAGTACTGCCACACGGCCTCCGGTCATGTACTCACAGCCATGCTCGCCAACGCCTTCCACAACGGCCGTCGCGCCGGAGTTCCGGACTGCAAAACGCTCGCCGGCCACACCGTTGATGTAGGCTTCGCCGCTGGTGGCTCCGTAGAGGGCTACGTTTCCGATGATGATGTTGTCTTCTGCCTTATAAGTTCTCTTGGCAGGCGCTGTCACAGTGATCTTACCGCCGGAAAGGCCTTTACCCATATAGTCGTTGCAGTCTCCAGTGAGACAGATGCTCAGGCCCTTCGGAATGAAAGCGCCGAAGCTCTGGCCGCCGGCTCCCGTACAGTTCAGCGTGATCGTATCCTCCGGCAGGCCGTTCTTGTAGCGGCTGGTGATCTCGGAACCGAGGATGGAACCGAAAGCACGGTCCGTATTGGAAACTTCCACTTTCAGAGAAGCTTTCTCGCCTTTTTCTACGGCTTCTTTCAGCTTCTTCCAGAGGACCTTTTTGTCCTTGGTCTGCTCCAGTTTGAAGTCATAAACGTCCTCTTTCTTAAAGTGCTGATTCTGGCCCAGATACGGATTGTATAGGATGCCATCCAGGTTCATCTTGGAAGCCATGGGATTCTCCGCATACTCTTTTACCTTCAGAAGATCGGTTCTTCCCACCATCTCTTCCAGGGTACGGACGCCGAGTTTTGCCATATATTCACGGAGCTCTTCCGCAATAAAACGCATGAAGTTTACCACATACTCCGGTTTTCCTTTGAATCTCTTACGGAGCTCCGGGTTCTGGGTAGCCACGCCCACCGGGCAGGTATCCAGGTTACAGACACGCATCATAACACAGCCCATCGTCACCAGGGGAGCCGTTGCGAAACCAAACTCCTCTGCGCCGAGAAGGGCTGCGATGGCTACGTCACGACCGCTCATAAGCTTACCGTCGGTCTCGATGATGACACGGCTTCTGAGGCCGTTCTGGAGCAGGGTCTGATGAGTCTCGGAAAGACCGAGCTCCCAGGGAAGACCCGCATTGTGGATGGAGCTCTCCGGAGCAGCTCCGGTACCTCCGTCATAACCAGAAATCAGGATAACCTGGGCGCCTGCCTTTGCCACGCCGGCAGCGACGGTTCCAACGCCGGCCTCCGATACCAGTTTTACAGAAATTCTCGCGTACTGATTGGCATTTTTCAAGTCATAGATCAGCTCTGCCAGGTCCTCGATGGAGTAAATATCGTGATGAGGCGGCGGGGAAATCAGGCTCACGCCGGGCGTGGAGTGTCTGGTCTTTGCCACCCAGGGATAAACTTTTTTCGCAGGCAGATGGCCGCCCTCACCAGGCTTCGCGCCCTGGGCCATCTTGATCTGGATCTCATCCGCACAGACGAGGTAACGGCTGGTCACGCCGAAACGACCGGAAGCCACCTGTTTGATGGCGGAACAGCGGTCGTGCTCGGTTCCCTTGGAATCCAGACGGTCGTCGCTCTCGCCGCCCTCACCGGTGTTTGATTTTCCATGGAGCATGTTCATGGCAAGGGCCAGCGTTTCATGGGCTTCCTGGGAAATGGAACCGTAGGACATGGCGCCGGTCTTGAAATGACGGACGATGCTGTCCACGCTCTCCACTTCCTCGATGGGGATCGGCTGAGCCGCATAATTGAAGTCCAGAAGGCTTCTCAAGTTTCCGCTGGTCTCCTCATCCACCATGCCGGTGTATTCCTTGAAGATCTTATAATCGCCTTTCCAGGCCGCCTGCTGCAGAAGGTGAATCGTCTTCGGATTGTAACGGTGAGTCTCGCCGCCGCTTCTCATCTTGTGCTTGCCTACGCTGTCCAGCGTCAGATCGGCGTTCAGTCCCAGGGGATCAAAAGCCTTGCTGTGGCGCTCGTCCACATCCTTTGCGATATCCTCCAGGGTAATTCCGCCCACGCGGCTCACAGTTCCGGTGAAATATTTCTCGATAACATCCTCGGAAATACCGATGGCCTCGAAGATCTGGGAACCCTGATAAGACTGGATCGTGGAAATACCCATCTTGGAAGCGATTTTTACAATGCCGCTTAAGATTGCGTGGTTGTAATCATCCACAGCCGCATAGTAATCTTTTTCCAGCAGTCCCTGATCGATCAGCTCTTTGATCGTGTCCTGGGCGAGATAGGGGTTGACGGCACTTGCGCCGTAGCCCAGAAGAGTAGCGAAATGATGCACTTCTCTGGGTTCGCCGGATTCCAGAATCACAGCCAGAGAGGTACGCTTTTTCGTTTTTACGAGATGCTGATGCACCGCAGAAACAGCCAGCAGGGAGGGCATGGGCACACGGTTCTCGTCCACGCCGCGGTCTGTCAGAACCAGGATGTTGGCTCCGTCACGGTAAGCCTTATCCACCTCCACGAAAAGCCGCTCGATGGCGCGCTCCAGCTTGGTGCTCTTATAATAGGTAATCGGAACCTCTGCTACCTGGAAGCCCTCCACCTTCATATGCTTGATTTTCAGCATATCGGTGTTAGTCAGGATCGGATTGTTGACCTTCAGAACCTGACAGTTCTCAGGCTGCTCTTTTAAGAGGTTGCCGTCTTTTCCGACGTAAACGGTCGTGCTGGTGACAATCTCTTCACGGATTGCATCGATGGGCGGGTTTGTTACCTGGGCAAAAAGCTGTTTGAAATAGTCGAAAAGGGGACGATGCTGTTTGGAAAGCACTGCCAGCGGCGTATCAACACCCATGGCAGCGGTTCCCTCGCCGCCGTTTAATGCCATCTCCAGAATGGATTTCCGGTATTCCTCGTAGGTGTAACCGAAGGCTTTCTGAAGTCTTGCTCTCTCCTCGTCGGTGAACTCCTCCACTTTGATATTGGGAATTTTCAGGTCATGGAGTTCTACCAGGTTGCTGTCCAGCCACTCGCCGTAAGGCTGTTTTTTCGCATAGTATTCTTTCAGCTCCTCATCCTCGAAAATCTTATGCTTCACGGTATCGACCAGCAGCATTTTTCCGGGATGCAGGCGCTCCTTGAGGACGATCTCCTCCTCGGGAACCGGCAGAACGCCCACCTCGGAGGAGAGGATCACGTCACCATTTTTCATAATGTAGTAACGGGAAGGACGGAGGCCGTTCCGGTCAAGAACTGCACCCATCACATCGCCATCGGAAAACAGAATGGAAGCCGGGCCGTCCCAGGGCTCCATCATGGTCGCATAATACTGATAAAAATCACGTTTTTCCTGGGAAATCGTGTGGTTGTTGGACCAGGGCTCCGGAATCGTCACCATGACGGCCAGCGGAAGCTCCATGCCGCTCATAACGAGGAATTCCAGCGTGTTGTCCAGCATGGCGGAGTCAGAACCTCTGGTATCTACCACCGGAAGCACCTTGTAGAGCTGTCCTTTCAGATGGTCGGAAGACATGGTCTCCTCACGGGCCAGCATTTTGTCGGCATTTCCGCGGATCGTGTTGATCTCACCGTTGTGAACGATAAAACGGTTCGGATGGGCTCTCTCCCAGCTCGGATTGGTGTTGGTACTGAAACGGGAATGAACCATGGCGATGGCAGACTCATAATCCGGATCCTGCAGGTCTGCAAAGAAGGTCCGAAGCTGTCCCACCAGAAACATACCTTTGTATACTATCGTCCGGCTGGACATGGAAACCACATAGGTGTTGTCGTTGCTCTGCTCGAAAACTCTTCTTGCGATGTAGAGCTTCCGGTCAAAATCCAGACCTTTTTCCACGCCCTCGGGCCGTTTCAGGAAGGCCTGCATGATATAAGGCATGCAGCTTCTCGCTTTTTCACCGAGAACTTCCTCAGCCACCGGCACTTTACGGAAGCCTAAAAGGGTCAGGCCCTCTTTTCCGGCGATGATCTCAAACATCTTTTTCGCCTGGTTCCGTTTCATCTCATCCTGGGGAAGAAACAGCTGAGCGACACCGTAATCTCTCTCTCCGCCGATATCAAAGCCTTCTTCTTTTGCCACTTTGCTGAAAAATTTGTGGGATACCTGCAGGAGGATACCCACGCCGTCGCCGGTCTTTCCCTCTGCATCCTTGCCGGCGCGGTGTTCCAGGTTTTCTACTATATGAAGAGCATTTTCCACGGTCTTGTGGCTCCTGACGCCGTTGCTGTTCACAACTGCGCCGATACCACAGTTGTCATGCTCGAACTGTTCTCTATATAAACCTTTCATCTCACTCATCTGTTTCCATCCTTTCCTGGGTGTTATTTTTCCTTCGCATACGCAGCTGCGGCTGTTACCAATCCTCTGAAAAGCGGGTGCGCATGGTTCGGTCTGGACTTGAACTCCGGATGCCCCTGTGTTCCTACAAAATACGGATGATCCACCACTTCGATCATCTCCACGATCCGTTTATCCGGGGAACAGCCGGCAACCGTCATCCCTTTTGCTTCAAACTCTGCACGATATTTATTGTTCACCTCATAACGATGACGATGACGCTCACTGATCTCTTCTTTTCCAAAGAGCTCTCTGGACCGGGTTCCTTCTTTTAATATACAGGGATAAGCGCCCAGACGAAGCGTTCCTCCCAGATCCTCAACGTCCTCCTGATCCGGCATCAGGGCAATGACCGGATGTGTGGTCTCCGGATCCAGCTCAATGCTGTTCGCATCCGTATAACCAAGGACATCTCTTGCATATTCCACGATAGCCATCTGCATTCCGAGGCAGATTCCAAGGAAAGGAATCTTTTTCTCTCTTGCGTGACGAATGGCAGTGATCATTCCTTCCGTACCTCTGGGGCCGAAACCGCCGGGAACCAGGATACCATCCACACCGGCAAGCTTTTCCGCTACATTCTCATCGGTGATCTCCTCAGAATCCACCCAGCGGATGCGGACATTGACACGGCTTGCGATACCGCCATGCTTCAGTGCCTCTACCACACTTAAATAAGCATCATGCAGCTGGGTATATTTCCCGACCATGGCGATCTCTGCTTCCTGTTCCGGATGGCGTAAATTTTCCACCATTTCCTTCCATTCCGTCAGATCCGGCTCTCTGCAGGGAAGATGAAGACTTTCCAGAACCACCTGAGCCAGATTTTCTTTTTCCATGGCAAGGGGCGCTTCATATAAATATTCCACATCCAGGTTCTGGAGCACATGGTAGACCGGCACGTTGCAGAACAAGGCGATCTTCGCTTTCACCTCGTCGGGAATCGGATATTCGCTCCGGCAGACCAGAACATCCGGCTGAAGGCCCATGCCCTGCAGCTCTTTGACGCTGGCCTGGGTCGGTTTCGTTTTCAGCTCCTCGGATGCTTTCAGATAAGGAATCAGGGTCACATGGACCAGAACGGCATTTTCATGGCCTACGTCGTGCTGGAACTGACGGATGGCCTCCAGGAAAGGCTGACTCTCAATATCGCCGACGGTTCCGCCTACCTCTATAATAGCGATCCGGTCCTCGTTCTCCTCTTTGGCCCGATAGAACCGGCTCTTGATCTCATTTGTGATGTGCGGAATCACCTGTACGGTGCCCCCGCCGTAATCTCCGTGACGCTCTTTCTGCAGAACAGACCAGTAAATTTTACCGGTGGTCACGTTGGAATTTTTATCCAGGCTTTCATCAATAAATCTCTCATAATGACCGAGATCCAGGTCTGTCTCCGTACCGTCGTCGGTAACAAAAACCTCGCCGTGCTGAATGGGGTTCATCGTACCCGGGTCTACATTGATATAGGGATCAAACTTCTGCATCGTCACCTGATAACCTCTGGCTTTCAGAAGACGGCCCAGCGAAGCTGCCGTAATTCCCTTGCCCAGACCGGAAACCACACCGCCTGTCACAAATACATATTTTACTGCCATCACATTTTCCTCCTTGCTCTTGCCTGCTTACAATGAAAAAAAGGTGTCAGAAAGCCCGGTTTGGGAACCTTCTGACACCTTTGTCATCAAATTTCATGGGACTTACTATATCTCATTTTGCCCCGTTTGTAAATCCCTGTTTTTTGAAATTTTTTTGTGACAGTTCAGGACGTCCGGTTGAAAAAAAATTAAAAAAGGGTGTTGACAAGACCGGATTTTTGAGTATACTACGAGTCATAAGCAACGGCGCTTAGGAGTGATCCATTCTCTCCTGAGCGCCTTTTTTCGTTGCAGGCTATGAAAAGCCGGTCCGGCTGACCTGTTTTAAGTGTCATCGCTACGGAGTAACGAAAGTGCCATAGAACATCAGCAAGTATTGAAAGGAGTGCCATTTCTTATGTCAAAAGATATTCCCAGTTTATATGGAAGCCTCGTTTTCACCGATAAAGTGATGCGTGACAAGCTTCCTAAGGATATGTACAAAGCTCTGAAGAAAACCATTGAAAACGGAACTCATCTGGAGCTGGACGTCGCAAACTCCGTGGCTGTTGCCATGAAAGAATGGGCTGTTGAAAACGGAGCTACCCATTTTACACACTGGTTCCAGCCCATGACCGGCTATACCGCCGAGAAACACGATAGCTTCATCTCTCCCACAGGAGACGGCGAAGTGATCATGGATTTCTCCGGAAAAGAACTGGTAAAGGGTGAACCCGATGCATCAAGCTTCCCCTCCGGCGGACTGAGAGCCACCTTTGAGGCCAGAGGTTATACTGCATGGGATCCTACCTCTCCTGCTTTTATCAAAGACCAGACCCTTTACATCCCCACCGCTTTCTGCTCCTACAACGGAGAAGCGCTGGATAAAAAGACCCCTCTCTTACGCGCCATGGAAGCTTTGAGCACTGAGGCAGTCAAAGTCCTTCATCTGCTGGGCAACACCGCAGTGACCGGCGTCAACACCACCGTAGGACCGGAGCAGGAATACTTCCTTGTTGACAAGGCAGCCTACAGAGCCCGCCGCGACCTGCTCTTCTGCGGAAGAACCCTCCTCGGTGCACCGGCTCCAAAAGGACAGGAAATGGAAGATCATTACTTCGGTGTCCTGAAACCCCGCGTAGCCGCTTACATGCATGATCTGGATGAGGAGCTCTGGAAACTGGGCGTTCCCGCCAAAACAAAACATAACGAGGTTGCTCCTGCTCAGCACGAGCTGGCACCCGTTTTTGATACCGCAAACGTGGCAGTTGACCACAACCAGCTGACCATGGAAGTGATGAAAAAGGTAGCCGACAAACATGATCTGGCCTGCCTGCTCCATGAGAAACCCTTCGAGGGCATCAACGGAAGCGGAAAACACAACAACTGGTCCATCATCACCAATACCGGCAGCAACCTTCTGGATCCGGGCAAAACACCGGCAGAAAACACACAGTTCCTGGTATTCCTCACCGCTGTCATCAAAGCTGTGGATGATTACGCAGATCTTATGAGGATCTCCGCCGCCACCCCGGGTAACGATCACCGTCTGGGGGCCAATGAGGCACCGCCAGCCATCGTTTCCATGTTCCTCGGTGATGAGCTCACTGCTATCCTTCAGGCCATCGAGAACGACACCTATTTCAGCGGCCAGCACAGAGTCCAGCTGGATATCGGAGCTCATGTCCTTCCTCATTTCTTCAAGGACAACACCGACCGGAACCGTACCTCCCCCTTTGCCTTCACCGGCAACAAATTCGAATTCCGTATGCTTGGTTCCGGTCAGTCTGTGGCAGGTCCGAACACCGTTCTGAACACTGCGGTTGCAGAGGTTCTCTCCCAGTTCTACGATGAGCTGAAGGATACACCGGCAGATCAGATGGAATCCGCAGTCCATGAATGGATCAAAAAGACCGTCAAAGCACACAAACGGATCATCTTCAACGGAAACGGTTATACCGATGAATGGGTAGAAGAGGCAGAAAAACGTGGTCTTTTCAACCTGAAATCCACACCGGAGGCCCTTCCGCAGTTTATCGCAGAAAAGAACGTGGATCTTTTCCTGAAACATCATATTTTCACCAAAGAAGAAATCCATTCCCGTTATGAGATTCTTCTGGAAAACTATGTAAAGACCATCCAGCTGGAGTCCAAGACCATGCAGGAAATGCTCAGCAAAGACTTCCTTCCTGCTGTATCCCGCTTCGCAGGAGAGGTTTCCAAGAGCGTTCTGGACAAAAAAGCGCTCCTGCCCTCCATCAAAGCAGAGAAAGAACTGGCTCTCGTGGAATCTCTTACCGCTGCCTATGAGACCCTGTCCGAAGGCAACGACAAGCTGAAAGCTCTCACAGAGGAGGTTTCTTCCATGGAATCCATGCAGGAAGCCGCTACCTTCTGCCATGACAAGGTTCTGGCTCTCATGGATGAACTCCGTGCCGTAGCAGACGAAGCAGAGACCAGAATTCCGGAAAAAGAACTGCCTTATCCGACCTACGATCAGCTGCTCTTTTCCGTCTGAACGCTTTCCTTTTTCTTCAGGTACGCTCATCCCCCTCTTTTACAAAAGTAAACTGACTGGAAAGCGAGGAATCGACACATGGAACTGGATCCTTCCTGTGAAATCAAAGAGGAATGCGGCATTTTCGGTATCTTTGCAAAAGAAGGTACCGAAGCCGCTCCTTCTATTTACTATGGCCTGTGTGCCCTGCAGCACCGCGGCCAGGAATCCTGTGGTATTGCCGTCAGCGATACCACGGGGCCGAAAGGCAACATGAGCTCCCATAAAGATCTGGGACTCGTCAACGAAGTTTTTAAAGAAGAAACCCTTCATTCCCTTCATGGAAACTTAGGAATCGGCCACGTCCGCTACTCCACCACAGGAGGAAATTCCGCCAGCAACGCCCAGCCTCTGGTGCTCAATTACGTCAAAGGTACTCTGGCTCTGGCCCACAACGGAAATCTGGTCAACACAGAAGAACTCCGCCGGGAATTTGAAGAGAACGGCGCCATCTTCCACACTACCACAGATTCTGAGGTTATCGCCTACTGTGTGGCAAGAGAACGGGTCCACAGTACAAGCGTGGAGGAAGCCATCAAAAAAACCGCGGCAAAGATCCGCGGAGCCTATGGTCTGGTCATCGCCAGCCCCAGAAAACTGGTGGGTGTGCGTGATCCCCTGGGATTAAAACCTCTCTGTATCGGAAAAAGAGAGGATGCCTACGTCATCGCCTCGGAAAGCTGTGCGCTTTCTGCCGTCGATGCAGAATTTATCCGGGACGTCCTTCCCGGTGAGATCGTGACAATAACCAACGAGGGCATCAAATCCGACACAAGCCTGTGCCAGGAAAAACATGCCCACTGTATTTTCGAATATATTTACTTTGCCCGGCTGGACAGCCATCTGGACGGCATTTCCACCTACGAAGCCCGCATCCGGGGCGGCGCTGCACTGGCAGCCGCTTATCCCGTAGAGGCAGATATCGTAGTCGGCGTTCCGGATTCCGGTCTTGCCGCAGCCAAGGGCTATTCGGAGGCATCCGGGATTCCCTTTGCCCTTGCCTTCCACAAAAACAGCTATGTGGGCCGGACCTTCATCAAACCCACCCAGAAAGAGCGGGAATCCGCCGTCCGGGTGAAATTAAATGTCATTGAGCCCGTGGTTCGCGGCAAACGCATCGTCCTTGTGGATGATTCCATCGTCCGCGGCACGACCATCGCCAACCTCATCCACATGCTGAAAAAGGCCGGAGCCTTAAGCGTCCATGTACGCGTGGCCTCCCCGCCCTTCCTGCACCCCTGCTACTTCGGCACGGATGTCCCCTCCAATGATCAGCTCATCGCCTGTTCGCACAACCTGGAAGAGATCCGCGACTCCATCGGTGCAGACTCCCTGGGATACATGAAAATCGAAGATTTACCTTCCATGGTCGGAGACCTCCCTCTCTGCTGTGCCTGCTTCGACGGCAACTATCCCATGAACATTCAGTAATTGCGGAAACGGTTCTCCGTTTTCCGATTACACATATCACATTTTTCTTTTACTACTTGCAGGAAAAACGGCTTCCGTGGATCGGGAGCCGTTTTTCTGGTGAGATAATTATTCTTTCTTGCCTATAGGCATTATAGCATATGTAAATCTGAAAATTAATATACCTGATTTCAATTGCAGCTTTCTTTACTTCAACTATTTTTTAACTCTGTTATCAATTTTTGGTATTGATACATCGTATTTAAATAATCTCGATATTTAAAAGTGTTTTTTACAATTTCTTCTTCATTAATACCTCGTATAATCTTAATATATGCTTCAAATAAAGAACAATTAGAATAAAATGTATCTAAATTCGGATCATATACTAAGCATACATAACTTTTATTAAAAAATCTTTGGTAATAATACTTATAAAAATTTTTTACACTTTCATCATTGATAACAATCCATATCTTTGATCTATCTAAATTAATTAAATTAGAGTTAAGTGTCGCATATGTGACTTTATCTATACCTGAAAGCGTAGTCTCTTTTAATGAAAACTTTTCATATAATTTTTCTAAAAATTCTTTGTATTTCATTTCCGGAACAACTATATCTTTCTGGTACATCGTTTGTAATTGTTCTATATAATTTGATTTAGTTTCATCAATATAGAAATTTTCATTTTTAAACACTTGTTGTCCCATTAATTTCTCCTATTCTTATCCAAAAATTTTCATTATAAAAATATGCTTGTAATCCGGTTGTTTTTATGCGAACTTTACTTACCCTTTCAGGAATTGTACATGTTCCTATAACTGCAGATTTTCTGCGCATGGCAGGAAAAAGAACCATTAAACCATACCGGAAGTAACTGGATGAAATATATCCCGTTGTTCCTGTACTCTTTCCGGCGGAATATAGAAACCAGTTATTATGAGCAGAAAACATTCTGGTCTTTTTGCAGCTACATGGTGCGGATTCACAAAGGGATTGAGATGCTGGTCAATCTGATCAATATCAGCTACTGTGCAATGAAACTGTTGCCGTATCAGGAATAAAATCTACATGGATGATGAACATCGGCTGGTTCACCGACAGGGATATCATTTATAAAGTGGTGTTTCATAAGACACCTACCTTAATAAATTACACTTGTTATATATTTTTCGCAAGGTTGAGTATTGACTACCATTGAGACTTTATCACATACTTCCGTCTTCTTCACATTCGCCCAGATCTGAAGCAAACTTTCTGTCTGACTTTCTTCATTTTCCCGTGTCCAGAACCATGTATAAAGACCACCATCCAATGTTGCAGAAGGATAAGAAAGAAGACGATATTCGATTCCCAAATTCTCCCTAAACTGGTCAAGAACTACATCTTTAAAATCATTCAAATTCTCTCCTGTAAATTCAATTCGCACCGTGTCCAGTCCGCTAAGACCGGACGCATCGTCTGCAAACTCCAGAAATACCGTTCCTTCCTCTGTTCCATATGTCACTTTTTCTGCTGCCCTATAAATAACTCTGCCCAGTTCCTTATCCTCTGACTCAAAATCAAGAGTTTCACCAAGGAACTCTTCCGCTTCTTCCTTTGACAGATTCCAAGGCAAGCCTTGATAAGTAAAATCCTCTGTCTGCACGAAACTGGAAACGTCTATTTCTTTCTCTCGATTTTCAACCGGTTTCATCCGCACTACGGCCGCTGCCAACTGACTGGTATTACCATTTATAATATGTCCCAACATAATCATATTTCTCCAGTCATCCCGCTCCTGAAACCAGGTTCTCTGATTCATCATACTGTCATCTGTAATCTGCACATCTTCTGTAACATAGGTCGGTTCACCTAAAAGCTCTTCAAAACTCTCATTCAGCTGTTTCCAAAGTGCAGTCCCTTCTTCCAGCGGCAGCGTTTCAAAATTAAATTGCATATTATAGAGACCGTCTTCCTCATAGAAATCACATTCCAGCTGTGCCTGATAATCCTTCCAGGAATAAGCTTTATCAGCTTTGTAAATCTCACTTCCTTCGATCTGTGGTAAATCTTCAGGCTGCTCCAAAGTTACATCAAGATATTTTTCCACCTCTTCTTCAGAACTTCCCCAGGCAAGTGTTCCGTACTGATAAGTGCCATCGGTCTGTACCCAATCGCTAAAACAAAGTTCAAAAGGATCTGTATTATTTTCTTCCGCAGAAATATTTATTACTAATATAAAAAGCAATATAGCTGTAAACGCAATCAATTTTTCTTTCTTCATTAACACAGACCTCCCTGACTAAATTTCACCTAAAAAATATTTTCATTTTTTAATACCACTGTCCACCTTTACACGGCTTTACATTATTGCATATTGAATGTACTTCATAACATTCATGCCATCCCCCACTAATTATCGGATCATACTGACGCACTTTACATTGTGGACAAATATATCCTCTATATGTTGAAATATAGTATTTAATTGTACAACTGCTCTTATTATAACATTTTCCTGAGCCATCACTCTTTTTTTCATTATTACATTCTAAAACAGTAAAGCTACTTACAGGGCAATACGGACACATCCCTATAAGAGAAATAGAATCGTCCCCAAAACCACTTCTATTTGATTTAGCTGATGTTTTAAACGGTACTACTAACATTATAATCATACATAAAGAGATCATAATTTTAATAAAGCTCTTTTTCCTCATATCAATTCCTCCATTTAAAAATAAAATCACATTTTTAGTTAATTTAAAATTTGCCACCACATTATTATCACTTCCTTTCTATATAGTCAGTTAATTTTTATGTATTCTCATTTTTTTACAACTTCTTTTGTCTACATCTTATCATTATTTGTATTTTTTTGTCAACAATTATTTATTTCACCTAGGTATTTTATTATATTTATATTTGTGCTATATTATATTTATCCGAAAGGAGGGAATCGTTTTTGGCCAGAAACGACAGCTTACGAAGGGGAAATAATATAGAAATGTTGATTTTATCCATTTTGTCAACCGAAGATTGCTATGGATATCAGCTTTCCCTTTTAATCAAAGATTACTCTCAGGGAAAAATATCTCTTCCCGAGGGATCGCTTTACCCGGCTTTATACAAATTAGTAGATAACGGTCTGATATCCGATGAAAAAAGACAGGTCGGCAAGCGACTTACCCGTGTTTATTATCATATGGAACCGGAAGGAAAAGATTATCTGAATCAATTGATTGAAGAATACAATTCTCTTCACTCTGGTATTCAATCAATCCTCAACAAGACAAAGGAAGGAGACGAACTTACTCATGTTCAAAAAACGCAATGATTTTGATCAGTATTTAAAAAATGTTCGGATTTCTTTTCCCGTGTTTCATAAAGCGGAGCGTCGGTTTTTTCAGGATTTTTCCGCTAACGTGCGGGAATATCAGGCTATCCATCCTATGAGTACACTTTCTGATTTAGAAGGAGAGTTTGGACGCCCAAAGGATATCATTATGGATTATTTTTATAATATGAACTCCTCTTCTTATCTTCTCTATATGAAAAGGGCCCGCTATTTAAGAATTATTACTGGTGCTGTTATCGTTTTCCTTTTATTTAGCGCTGTTGCAGAAAGTTATCTTTATTTTACTATGTATAAAGAATGGGCTGCCACTAAAGTAACAACAGAACAATCTGTCATTTATTATCTGGATGATTAACACACATGGAGGAATTTTATTATGAAGAACGTAAAAACTTTTTTGTTTACAATAATAGGTATTTTTCTTCTATTTTCTTGTTCTGCATCTGCCGCTTCTACGGTTACAACATCCGAAATTTATTCCTTAGCAAACGGGGATTACTTAGAAACTATTCTGATTCAGGATTCAACTTCAAGAGCAACGTCTTCTACAAAAAGCGGTCAGAAAACTACATACTATAAATCTTCATCGGGAGTAACTTTATGGTCTGTAACTGTAAAAGCAAGTTTTTCTTATACTTATGGAAAATCCAGCACCTGTACCTCTGTTACTGGAAGTTCTGCTTCCAGTTCTGTTGCTTGGAAAGTTTCCAGTGCTTCTTCTAAAAAAAATGGGAATACAGCAACTGCATCAGCAACTGGGTATCACTATACCAATGGTGCTTTAGTCGAATCTTTATCCCGATCTGTTTCTCTTTCCTGTGATATATACGGATCTTTATCGTAACTTTTTATTTTTCTCCAAAAAAATCTGGGTGAAATCGTTTTTATGGATTTCACCCAGATTTTGCTGATATCCTATCTGGCACTATTCAAATGGAGCTCTAATTATCTATCCGATAACTACTTTTTTCTGTTCGATAAAATCAAGCAAAAAAAGTTACTATACAATACTCATACTTTCTTTCATCCATTCTTCTACTTTATCCCTGCTGATTTTCACCGCTTCTGCAATCTTATCGACAGGCAGCCCCATCTCAGCCAGAGAAAGCGCCGTTTCTCTGGCTTTCTTTAATTCGCCTTCAGCTACACCAGCTTCATACTCTGCCTTACGAAGTTTCTGCTCCTCCTCTTCTTTGTTGTATTCAAAGATACTCACGGCAATCACCTCCGCACGATTTGCTCTCAGAATTTTTTCCAAAATGATTTCTGAAATGTATTTAAGATTCGGGAGCCGTTTTTCTATATCACTTTATAAACGGGATTCCACATAATCCCGGCCACAGTTTTTGCAGAAGAGAGAATATTTTGGATTGTATTCCCCACAGTCCGGGCAATACCAGTCTCCATTTTCCAGAGGAATTACAGGAACCAGTTTCGGCGGAGCAGCTGTTTTTCCCAGTTCTTCTGTCTGAGCTTCGATCGCCATTGCACCAAGCGGAGCCAGTGAACTGCCCTTCTGCCCGGTACCTGCCAGAGAAGAAGCGATTTTATCAGTAAATTTCAATGAAATCTTGGAACCGCAACGCTGGCAGAACTGTGTTCCCGGAAGATTCTCAAAGCCACATTTTTTACATACGATATACTTTTTCATAGATTTCTTCTCCCTATATCACTCTTGAAAACTATGCAGTATTTACACGATATCCTGTACTATCTTTTTCGCCGCCTCATAAGAATCCTTCTCCACATAAACGCCGCTCTCATTCTTATGCTCAATTCCCGACACCACAGTCCGGTAAAAAATCATATGCACCAGATCGGAGAAAAAGTTAGATTTGATGGGTTCTACAGAATAGTTAATGTGATTCTGGTCCAGTCTTTTTTTGATCTGGATCATATGCGACGTGTCCTGTATCGTACATAATAATTTCTTCATACCTGATCCCCTCTCTGTTTTTTCACAATTCACTTTCATTTTATAAGCTTTCCGATATTTCTATATCTGTATCTTATCATCGGGCTTATCTGTTGTCAATCAGATATCATTCTTTTTATCAGGCATCGATGCGATCCCATAACAGACAGAGCCTGGCTGTCTTTTCAAATATCAAAAAGTGCTGCCAGCATGCTCATTCCCAGTGTTTTTCCAAAACGTCCCGGCCGGGTAATCAATGTCACCTTAGCCGCGCCTGTACCCAGGAGTTCCCGGATCAGACCCGATTTATCAATATAATAATATCCATCCTTCCGGATCTCCGAAATACCTGCAGGAATTTTCAGTTCAGACATCTCATTTCCCCCTTCCACAGACAATCTTAAGTTTATCATACCATGAAGACCGGGATTTTACAGGCAAATAGATAATTTGCTTTTCTACAAAAATTCTCCTTGTGAAACGCTCCCCGAAAGCGTATCATATTAAGAAAAACGACCGGAGGTCTGCCCATGTTCCAGGAATCTTTTCCCCTTACCGATAAAACCTGTTTTCTCTATGGAAATCCCCAGCCATCCCACCTTCTGATCCAGCCCGTCGGGGCTCAGGATCTTTCCGGCGGACTGGAAAAAGAGGTTGCCTGCCTGAAAAAAATGGCCGGAGAAGATTTTCTTCTTGCGGCCTTCGATATTAGAAACTGGAATCAGGAGCTTTCTCCCTGGGAAGCTCCGCCTGTCTGGGGGACAGAAGCTTTTGGAAACGGCGCCGCAGAGACTCTGGATTTTATCCTCAGAGATCTCCTGCCGGAGCTGAAACGCCGCTTCTCTCTTTCCTCAGAGCTTCCGGTAATTCTGGGCGGTTATTCCCTGGCGGGACTTTTTTCCCTCTGGGCCGCTTACCAGACAGATGTTTTCTCCGGCATTGCCGCTGTCTCTCCCTCTGTCTGGTTTCCGGGCTGGATGGAGTATGCCCTTTCCCATCCTATAAAAACCAGCCGCATCTATCTCAGCCTCGGCGACAAAGAAGAACGTACAAAGAATCAGACCATGAAAACCGTCGGAGACAATATCCGTAAGCTTTATCAGCGTTATTCTGCCTTAGTCTGCACAGAAGAAATTCACCATCCACAGCCGGAGGAGCAGTCTTCCACTCGACATTTTCTTCTCTCCTGCACTCTGGAATGGAATCCCGGCGGACATTTCCAACACCCAGAAGAACGGACCGCACAGGGGTTTGCATGGAGTATGAAATAACTGCCTGCCATTTTTCAGCTTTTGTTTTCCAGGTGCTGAAATCCACGCAAATACTCTTTTAAGAGGAAACTGCAGAAATATGGAAATGTATAAACTCCATTTCCATAGCCAATGTTTGTACCTGCCAGCTTTATTCCAAAATGAATATCCGGATAATGCTCACTGTCAATCAGTGTACGTAAAGATTTTGACCGGTTATTAGATGCCTTGACTTCCACAGGCACCAGTGCTTCCGCAGTCCGTACAAAAAAATCTTCCTCTAGGGTCGAATTTTCCTTTTTAAAATAATATAAATCATATCCGACTTTCACCAATGCCTCTCCAACCACATTTTCATAAAGTGCTCCCTTATAGACACCCAGGTTCCGGTTTACACGAAGATCTTCCTGTACCTCTTCATCAAGCATTGCCACAAGAAGCCCTGTATCTGCAAGATAAATCTTATATTTTTCTTCGTCATAATTTCCCTTTAACGGAAGCTCCGGAAACGATAGACAGTAACAGACATTGATAATACCTGCGTCATTCAGCCATTCAATACAGCCTCGATAATCTTTAAATCGAGCTCCTGAAGCAACCTTTGAAATCTGAAATTTCTTATTATCTTTTGGCAGCTGCACCGGTATATGCTGAAATACATTTAAAATTCTTGCCTGATCCCTTCCTTCTGCATATTTTCGGATATCTTCCCGATAATCAGCAAGAAGCTGACGCTGTGTGTCCAGTGATCCCTCAAAGGTTCCCTTCTCGATATATTCCCGAATGACAGCAGGCATACCACCCAATATGCAAAACTCTATAAAAAGTGACAGATAGACTGACATTTCCAGCTCATTAAACGGCTTCAGGCTCCGCATATGTTCCAGAAAATCATTTCTTGTTTCTTTTGAATATCCCTTAGCCCATAAAAATTCTTCAAAATCCAGAGAATACATTTCATAATCTTTTTTGTATCCTACACTGTTGCTTTCTATTTTTCGATAGTTAATTCCCAGCATGGAACCACTGCAGATCACATCAAATCTCCCATCAATCTTAAAGAACTTCAATGCAGTAGATATCTCCGGGAATTCCTGCAGCTCATCCAGAAAAATCAACGTTTCACCCGGAATAAATTTTTTTGCAGGATCAATAAGCGAAATATTCTTTATCAGCTCATCTGTCTTATATCCATCAACCAAAATCATTTTATACTTTGGTTCTTCTACAAAATTAATGTAAATAATATTCTTATAGTTCTCTTTTCCAAAACGAAGAATGGATTCCGTCTTTCCCACCTGCCGCGGACCTTTAATGATTAAAGGTTTTCTGTCCTCATCTTCTTTCCAGCTTCGAAGAAAATGATCTACTTTCCGTTCCAGATAAATCATGCTTTCACCTCCGAAATAGTATCGTTATGGTTATTCTTATCATACAATAAAGCATTTTTTCTTTCAACAAAAACATGAGTGTATTTTCCCTTGATTTTACGATTTTATGAGCGATTTTTTTCCAATAACTACAATTTCATGAGTGAATTATTTTTTCGTGTATAAAAAAAGCCCCATCTGCCAGCTTCTCTTACAGAAACCGTCAAACAAGGCTTTCCGATGTGAATAGACTTCTTTTTTTATAATTTAAAACACCGCTCAATATCCCTGATATTTCCGAGCACCAGCATGGTCGCTTCATTGCCGAGAAGGGTACCGGGTGTGATGCCAAGATCCATCCGGCCATCCTCTTTCAAGGCCATGATGTTGATCTTGTACTTTTTCCGGATATCCAGCTGGCCTACGGTTTTTCCCAGCCACTCCTCCGGGATCGTTACTTCAAAGATCGCATGCTCGTCATCCAGCTCAATGTAATCCAGGATATGGTCTGCGCTATACCTGATAGCGGTCCAGGCTGCCAGCTGCTTCTCCGGATAAACCACTTCATCTGCACCGTTTCTTAAAAGGAACTTTGCATGCACATCTCTGGCTGCTCTGGATACCACCATTTTCGCCCCCAGCTCCTTCAGAAGGGAGGTCGCTTCCAGGGAACTCTGAAAATTATCTCCGATCGCCACAATACATACATCGAAATTACTTACTCCAAGAGAACTTAAGAAAGCCTCGTTGGTGGCATCTCCGATCTGGGCATTCGTCACATAGGGAAGTGCTGCCTCCACCCGTCTTTCTTCTTTATCTACTGCCATGATCTCATGATGAAGTTCATCCAGTTTCATGGCCACATGTCTTCCAAATCTTCCTAATCCAATCAGTAAAATTGACTTTTTCATAACTGCTTATAAATCCTCCATTCCTGTTTTCATCCTTCTCACGTTCCCCGTGATTCGATGCCATGGCTCCGACGGATCAAAGATCCAACCGTTTTCCCACTCTTCTTTTTCACCTGTTAACCGACCGTGATCTTCTCCTCCGGGAATCTCGCCGCATCTCTTCGTTTCTCAGAGACTGCCGCAAAGATCAGAGTCAGACCGCCGACCCTTCCCAAAAACATCAGTCCGATAAGAATGGCTCTTGATACACCGCCAAGCGTCGGTGTCGCACCAAGGGAAAGTCCTACCGTTCCCACTGCAGAAGCCGTTTCAAAAAGAGCGGTCTTCATGGAAATCCCTTCGATCACACTGATCGCAATTCCTCCGGTAAGGAAAAGTGTCAGATACATAAGAAGAATCGTGGCTGCATTTTTTACCGTTTCATCTGTGATCCTTCTTCCAAAGAAATGAACATGCTCTTCATGTACAAATACAGAAAATGCCGCTCCGTAAAGGACTGCCAGTGTTGTCGTCTTCAGACCTCCTGCCGTGGATCCAGGAGATCCGCCAATCAGCATAAGAAACACCATCAGCACCTGTCCCCCCTCTCCCATTTTGGAAAGATCTGTTGTATTAAATCCGGCTGTTCTCGGCGTTACCGCCTGGAAAAGTGAAGCCAGGAATCTGTCTTTTACCGGAAGATCTGCATATTCCATGAAGAAATAAAATACTGCAGGCACCAGGATCAGAGCTGCTGAAGTTACCAGAACCACCTTTGTCTGCAACCGGTATTTCTTAAACCGAAAGCCCTTTTCCTGCATATCTTTCCATACAAAAAAACCGATTCCGCCGGTAATGATCAGTGCCATGATCACAAGATTCACCACCGGCTGCCCCTGATAGGCCGTCAGAGAAGAGAACTTTTCCCTGAATCCCATCAGATCAAAACCTGCATTACAAAACGCCGAAACCGAATGGAAAAGTGCATACCAGAGTCCTTTTCCAACTCCCATTTCCCCACAGAAAACAAAAGCCAGAAAAACAGCACCTGTAAGTTCCATTGCCAGAGTTGCCCGGAGAATAAATCCGGTCATCCGCACGATTCCTCCCATCTGCGGAGCAGAAATCGAATCCTGCATCGTACTTCTCTGCATCAGCCCGATCTTTCTTCCGGACAGCGATGTGATGAAAACTGCTACCGTAACCACTCCCATACCGCCGATCTGGATCAGCAAAAGGATCACTGCCTGACCGAAACCGGACCAGTAAGTGGCCGTATCCTGCACAACCAGACCTGTCACGCAGGCTGCCGAAGTTGCCGTAAAAAGTGCATCCGCAAAGCTTGCTCCCCTTCCATCCCTGGTTGCCCAAGGAAGCATAAGGATCAGACTTCCTGCCAGGATCAGAATTGCAAATCCTAAAATGATCACCTGAAAGGATCTGATATGACGATGGGGCTTTCTGTTTTCTTCCATCCCCTTCATACCACCGGAACCCTTGATCCCGCTCATTCCTTTCCAGTTTCCGGACGCTCTCCCGCCGGAATCCTTGATACTTCCGTATCCTCCTTTTTCCATAATTGCCATAAAATCTCCATTCCATCCATTCACCCATCTGTGATACCTTCACAGCGGCTTCCGGATATATACCCGTTTACAGTAAATCCAAAGAAGCAAAAGCTTCATCCGAAAGAAGTGCCCCTTCCGTCTCTACCACCTTCGCAGATACCCGGTTTGCTGTGGCAATGGCCTCTGCTATAGTCTTGCCACACTGAAGTCCGGCAATCACCGCACCGATATGCGAGTCCCCGGCTCCAATGGTATCCAGCTGTTCTGCCGGTACCCCTGGAATGGTTTCTTCCTTTTCTCCATCATAATAATAACAGCCATCTGCTCCCAGCGTAACGATCACCGTATTTTGCGTAAACCGATAGATTTCCTCTGCTGCCGCCTTCAGCTCCTCTTTTCCGGTATAAGAAGTGATCTCTTTCTGATTCAGATGAAGAATGGGATGCAGGGCAAAGACCCGCTCCAACAGCTTTGGATCCAACAGTGTGATCCGCGGACCCGGAGCAAAAAATACGGTAAACTCCGGATGCTCCTCCAGATAAGAAAGGATATTGGTTCCGGTCTCTTCCTCGATCTCCAGACCGCAAATGTATACGCTGTCGATTTCAGAGGCATCCAGAGCATCAAACCATTCTTTTTGAAAGCGATACTCAGCCCCATGGTAACAGGCAAAGGTTCTCTCTCCGTCATCTTCCACAAAACAGTAACAGCAGCCGTTTTCTGTCTCCGGCTTCGGCACCGGAGAAACGATTCCTCTCTCTGCCAGTGCATTTCTTACAAAATCTCCATACGCTCCGGTTCCCACTGGAAAAAAAGGAATATACGGAACTTTAAAATGCCGGATCGTATCCGACGCATTATAGGCACAGCCTCCCAGTGACATTTTCTGTGATGTTACATGCACATCCTCGCTCTTCTCCGGTAAATGAGGCAGATGGATCACCACATCCACCACCGCCGAGCCGATCACCAGTACTTTCTTCATTTTAACAACCTCCAGGTTATTTTTATCAACCATAACATTTTATCACGTTTTTATTTTTATGCCTACAGAAACATTTTCACAACTACCACTTCCATCTCGATATAGCTGCACTTATGTATAATTCTACACAAAAACGCCCCGGAAAAAGAATACTCTCTTTCCGGGGCATACTCAGACTCTTATTTTTCTTCCAGTTCTTTCCAACAGGGAATAGATACAGCGGCTCCTTTTCTCGTAACTGCCTCTCCTGCCGCAGCTGTAGCTTTTTTCAGACTTTCTTCCACTCCATAGCCTCTTCCTCTGGCAGAAAGAAAATAACCGGTAAACGTATCTCCAGCAGCTGTAGTGTCTATCACCTTCACTTTCTTCGCCGGACAATAAGCAGTTTCTCCATTTCCTACATACCAGGCACCTTTCTCTCCGTAAGTCAGAACAAAAGCTGCATTCGGATACTTTGCCTGCAAACGCTTTAAAACCTTCTCCGGTTCTTTTTCTCCGGTCATCTGCCCGCCTTCCACTTCATTTAGAAGAAAAAGAGAAACTCTCTCAAGGGGCCAGTTCAGGATTTTTTCTTCAAAAGGAGACGGATTCAGAACAATCTTCATTCCTTTTTCCCACGCCTTCGTGATAATCTCTGCAGTTACATTGATCTCATTTTGAAGTATCAGAATATCTTCTGCCTGAAAATGCTCCAACACCTTATCCACATATTCCAGCGTCCACTGCCGATTGGCCCCACCAAAAAGTACGATACTGTTCTGGCCTGTCTGGTCGATCTGGATGATGGCCTTTCCGGTATAACCCTCTTTTTTTCTGAGAAAAGTATCCTTGATTCCATTCTCTCTTGCCTCCTGACAGACACGTTCTCCGTCTGCCTCTCCCACCAGCCCGGCAAGATAAACCTCTGCTCCGGCCTTCGCAAGAGCCACAGCCTGATTGAAGCCCTTCCCTCCGCAGGCGGATTCCATAGTCTGCGATGCAATGGTTTCTCCAGGCATCACAATATGATCAAGAAAATAGTTATCATCATAATTCAAAGAACCCATTACCAGAAACGCCATACCTAACACTCCTTTAAACTTTCAGCTCGATTTCTGCTTCCTTACAGATTTCCTCAATTTCTTTCATTGTATCTGCTGTCTCTTTCTCCAGCAGATCCTGTTGAGGTGCTCTCATTCCTCCTACCGGCAAACCTCTGAGTGCAAGAGCCTGCTTAAACCAGGACATATTTGCCCCACAGCGCAGCAGATTGCAAAGCTTAATACATACCTTCTGCCATTTCTGCATGGCAGGAATATCCTTATGCTTCCAGGCCTCATATACAGCAACAAAAGGCTCTGGGAAAACACCTGCCACACCGGACACTGTACCGTCACAGCCCATCAACAACAGTTCTGCAAACATTTTATCACACCCGTGAAGCACTGAAAAGTTCGGAATTTCAAGGTATTCCAAGGTTCTCATCATGTCCGGATAACTGTATTTAATTCCAATAACATTTTTGCAATTTTCTGTAATCTGTTCTGCTGTTGTTTTTTTCAGATCATTACCGGAACACTGTGGGATATTGTATAGATAAATCGGAAATTCTGCAGGAACCAGAGAAGAAATTTTCTCATAATAAGCTGTCATCTCTTTATCTGTTACTCCAAGGAACATCGGCGTTACCACGCCAACACCGTCTGCCCCTGCTTCATATGCATGTTTAACCAGATTTTCTGTCTCTTTCTGTGTCATTGCACCACAATGGATAAATACATTAGCTCTTCCTGATGCTGCACGAATCACTGTTTCGGCAACCGTTTTTCGCTCTTCCTCTGAAAGATGCACCATCTCTCCGGTTGTTCCGCAGGGATACAAGCAATTAACTCCTCTGCTAATCAACATCTCTGTCAGTTTATCCAAAGCTTTGACATCTACATTTCCTTCCTCCGTAAACGGAGTAATCATCGCCACTGTTACACCGTAAAGTTTTTTCATATTCTGCTCCTTTTTTACTCTGGTAATAAAACATCCTGTTCTTTTAAAAGACTTCTCACTGCTTTAGCATCCGTCGCTCTGAAATCTTTTTTCTCACGGATGGATTCTGCTGCCGCTGCCCCTGCCGCCTGTCCTACCAGACCGCAGGACGCAATGTAATGAATTTTTCTGCAGGCAGGCTTTCCAGTAACAAGAATATGCTCCAACCCTTTGGGAATCATCGCTGCCAGTGGCACATACCAGCCATCCGCATTCTGACCACTCATGGGATGACCCAGAATTTTTACGATCCAGTCCTCTCGTTCCGTCTTTCCTTCTTTGATTTCCTCAGGTGTAATATCATACTCCGTAAATCCGGAAGGTTCCCAAGTCTGATGATATGCTTTTGATACGTTGGCATAAGTATCCAGAAGCTGTGCTTTTTCAAATCCAGGAATATAACGGGTAAAAAATTTATGTACCAGCCATTGCTGCTGTCTTACCGTATTAATCGCTTTCGCATATTCCTTTGGGTCAGCCACATTAGTATTATGCAAAGTATCATCAATAGCCCAGTAGGCGCCCACACCGTCTTTTTCATAAAAGAACATCAGTACATCACACATTCTCTCAATCAGCTCATAACGGGGATCATCTTTTACTGCCTGCTGCAAAGCCTTTGTAAATCCATGGATAGCAAGCGGAGCTCCTGCTTTTACCAGCTGTTCCATTTCCTCCGGATCCGGTTTTTTTCCTACCATGGGTCGCAAAAACCATTTATCGTCCGGGTTTTTACGGATATAATCGATGACTTTTTCAATATCAATTTCTCCGACTCTTGGCAATGTTCCCACATATGCCTTTGGCCAACTGAATTTTTTTCCTGCCAGAGCACAGACAGAAGCCCCCTGAGTAGTATCCACAATCCGTTTTGCAAATACGGCAAATTTATCAAATTCTCCCTGCAGGATTACGCCCTGCACGGTATTCCCTTCCATAATTACATCTATGGCCGGCATTCCAAGATAGACAGCAACTCCTGCTTCCTCCAGCATCCTTGAAGCTATATAGCGATAGGCATTGGGATTTACAAACTGATCATTAAAGGGATTCATAAAGGTTCCTGTGTTGATATATGGAATGTATTCATCCAGATTAATAGCATGGAGCGCTTGATCAATTCCCTGTTTTTCCATAACATCCAAATCAATATTTTCAAAAAGCGGATCTGAACCACCCTCTTTTACTGTTTCCTGCAAAATTTTCCATGGATAACCTTTTACAACCAGTTTTCCGTTCCGATTTACAAAACCATCCAGACCCCAGGTATCAATTTCTGCTGCCTGTCCCCCAAGAACAGCATTTTTTTCCGCTAATACAACATGATATCCTGTACTGGCTGCAGAAAGGGCAGCACAAATGCCACCCAATCCTGCTCCAATCACCAGGACGTCCGTTTCTTCCAAAATCTGTATTGTTCTTCCGGCTTTATCCTGATATGATTTCATTATTTGTTTTCCTCCGCAAAACGCTGCTCTGCCTGATTTGCAATGTCAACTCTTTCCTGTGCACCCTTATCAATGAGCTCCTGTACAAAAGCATCCCAGTCATCAAAGGATCTCTCACCGCTGACAAATTTATTGATTTCTGTCTTGCTGTAATCCAGATAACTCTGGTTGATCTCTGTGATTCTTGCAGACTCATCGGCAGTATATGGCGGCTCAATGGGCTGCTGGATTACATCATCCATATGATCGGCATAAACTTTATGGATATTTTCCCTTGTCCAGGACTCTTCGCTGGTGGTCTTGAAAGCTGCATCATAATTGGAATACCAGGACATATCCAGGAACAGGTCACCGATACCAATTTCAGAACCTGCCTCATAGGTAGGATCGCCGGTTCTGGATTTGTATTCTTCTATAATGCTGTCTAAGAACTGCGGTTTTCCATCTACCATTTCCCAATGAACACCTTCTACACCATAGTTCATCAGATATCCGCCTTCTTCACTGTACAGCCAGTCTACAAATTTCATAACAATTTCTTTGTTTTCTGTGTCCGTATTGATTCCCCACACATTGTAGTAGTTATTGGGATGACCATAATTTACAGTCTCACCTTCGTCATTTGCAAGGAACATAATCGGCTCCAGTTTTGCATCCGGATCTGTCTCGCGCAGAGTCTTGTTCAGAGTATCCAGGAATACCGGGTTATCATAGTAGAAAAGATATTTTCCTGTTCCCAGTCCAGATTTCCAGTCATCCGCAGAGACAATCAGATACTCGTTATCCAGAATACCTTCCTCATATAATTTGTGGATATATTCCAGTGCTTCTTTATAAGAATCTTCCAGACAGCCCATATGCCATACGCCGTCTGTATCCTGATACAGTCCGTAATCTCCACCCAGACCTTTAATCGGGCTCATATAATTGAACAATACACGGTCATCGCCTCGGGCTCCATATGCAATAGAATCCGGATATGCTTTGGAAAGAGCACTCAGTACACTATAGAGTTCATCCCAGGTTGTAGGTACTTCCAGTCCTTGCTCTTCCAGGAGATCTGTACGAATACACGGCACAGAACCCTGTTCCCAGTTTTCATCTCTTCTGATCTGTGCCAGAGTGTAAATTCCACCGTCTACTTTATATCTGGAAAGTTCCGGAATATTTTTATAATCTTCCTGAATATGCGGTGCATACTGATCAATCAAATCTGTTAATTCCAGAAGACTTCCTGTTCCGATTACGTCATTGACATTTCCCCAGATGGAAAACAGATCCGGCAGCTGATTTGCAGCCAGTAAGGTATTCATTTTCGTATCGTAATCAGAATATGTAGACACCTGAAGATCAATTCCCAGATTCTCCCTTATCCACTGAACGGTTGCACAATCCGGATTATAAGGCTGCATACTGCTCTCTGATCTGGCATAAGTGATCGTTACCATTTCATCTGATAACCAGGTATCTTTTTTCTCCGGTTCAGAGGCGGATACTGTGCAGGCTAAACCTCCAAGCATAGATAATGCCAGTGTAAATGCCATAGTCTGTTTCATCATTTCTCTTCTCTTCATTGTAAATCCTCCTTTTATTTTCGTTATATTTGAAGGCTCATCCTTTCACAGAGCCAACCATAACCCCTTTTTCAAAATACTTAAATACAAATGGATAACAGATAATCAGCGGCAAAGTAGTCACTGCAGTTACTGCATATTTAATAGACTTCGTATCAATCGGTACCGCAAGACTTCCCTCTGACGATGCCATATAAGCCATTTCTGTTGTAGAACCATCAATTACAATAGTTCGCAGTACCAACTGTAGCGGATAAAGCATTTTATCATTCAGGAACATTAAGCCATTGTAGAAACTGTTCCAGTTCGCTACCCCATAAAATAAAAGCATTGTCGCAATGATCGGTTTAGAGAGCGGAATGATAATTTTTCGGAAAATTACCCAATCATTTGCTCCGTCAATATACGCGGATTCTGTAAGTTCCCATGATATCGAAGTGAAAAACGTTCTCATAACAATTACATTATAAACGCTGATACTTGACGGAAGCAGAATTGCCCAGATCGTATTATAAATATGCAGATCTGTAATCGTCAGGAATAATGGAATGATTCCTCCGCTGAAAAACATTGTAAATAAGATAAAAGCTGTAAATACTTTTTTTCCGTAGAAATCCTTTCTGGATAACGGATATGCACACAAAGCAGTCAAGGTTACAGATAGCAGCGTACCTGCCACAGTGTAGAAAACACTATTGAAAAATGCTCTGACAATGGTTGAATTCTGAAATACCAGAGAATACGCATACGTCGTAAATCCTTTAGGATACCAGATTACTTCATTTGCTCCCACATAAGCTCCTCCACTGACAGAATTGATATAAATATAATACAGCGGATAAACTGCTATGAAGGTAATGGCAAGCATGATAATTCCCAGAACAATATCAAAAATCTTTACTTTCTTTCTCATTCCCATCCCCCTCACAGTTAAAATAGGCTCGTATCACTTAATTTAGAGGATACTTTATTGGTAATACCCAGGAAAAACAGACTGATGACTGATTCTACTAAGCCAACTGCTGTCGCATAACTGTACTGCATTCCCTGAAGCCCTCTTCGATACACAAAGGTTGAGATTACATCTGAAGTATTATAAGTATTAGAGTTCTGCATCAAGAGCACTTTGTCAAAGGAAACTGTCATGATACTTCCCATTCTTAAAATAAACATGATTGTGATCGTTCCTGCGATGCAAGGCAGTGTAATATGTAAAAGCTTCATAAGCCTTCCTCCGCCATCGATCTCACAGGCTTCATATAACTGCATATCTACACCTGAAATTGCCGCCAGATAAATAATTGCACTCCAACCCATCTCCTGCCAAATATCAGAAATCACATATAATGGACGAAACCAAACAGAATCCAACATATAAGACTTTGCAGTTCCACCCAAACTCACAACAATCTGGTTCACTAAACCATCTTTTGAGACTAGTGTCATCATCAGGGAAACTGCCACTACAACAGACACAAAATGAGGAAAACAACAGACTCTTTGAACCAGACCTTTCAGTTTACCCCAACGAATTTCATTCACCAACAGTGCAAACAAAATTGGCACAGGAAAACAAATAAGTATCTGCCAAAAACTCAGCATAATCGTATTTTTAAACGCTGTCCAGAAATCCGGGTCTGACCAAAACTGTTTGAAATATTTCAGCCCTGCCCACTGACTTCCCAAAATACCTTCTCGCACTTTAAAATTTTTAAAGGCAATCAAAATACCATACATAGGCTTGTATTTAAACAGCACAAAATACACAACCGGGAAAAACATCATTGCATACAAGTATCTGTTTTTATATAAAAGCTTTTTTCGGTTCTTTTTCTTTGTCATCCCCTTTTCTCCTCCTTTGTTTTTCTATCATCAGTATAGTGAAAACAAACGATGAATAATATATAATTTCCTGAGTTTTTATGTATATTTTCCGTGTTTTGTAATAACTCACAATTTATTCTTTATTTTCCTCTTGATTTAAAGCACTTTTAATAGTACCATAAACTTATTCTTTTTAAGGGAGTGAAGCGTATGAGCCTTTTCTATTTAAGATTTCGCAAGTGGTTTTCCAATCTGTCACTACATTACAAAATCCAGTTGATTTCTTTCTCCTGCCTGCTTCTTCTCACAGGCACTTCCATCTTGATCACTAACACCATTACAGAAAAATATAACAAGCTGATTCTGAATTCCATATCAGCTCCTCTTTCTTATATTAATAATGATTTTACCAAACAGCTGGAGGCTCTGCAGGAACTGTCTTATACCATTCTGGCTGACCCCACTCTGCAACAACAGCTTATCAAAACTGACCTGGCTACTGGTTCTACAGAAACAGCTCAACTCTATACCCAAGTCAAAAGCCGCCTGCATTCCTATTATCTGGAACATGAAAAAGACTATATTTCTTATATCAGTCTTTATACTTCCCAGTACGAATGCCACACCAGTGCTTCCAAAGCCCGTCTTGTTTCCCAGGAAAAATTAACTGAGATTCTGGAGGCTGCCCACCTTTCTAAAGGAAAAGCTGTGTGGATCACTGACGCTACCACTTCTCAGAGCTTAATCCTGGCCCGCGAAATCCGTCAGTACACAAATCTCTCCTTGAAGCCTCTTGGAACCATGATTATTTGTATCGATCTCAATGAAATGATCAACGGCTGTCCCATGTTTTCTCAATATGAATCCTTTTCTTATCAGATTATGGATCGCGCAGGTCAAATGATTTATGATTCTCTCAATACACCTCTGGAAAAAGACGTCGATGTAAAAATACGCGAAATGGATAGAGATGGGAATTATCAGTTGATAAAACAAAACGGTCACTGGTACCTCTCTACCTCCGGAGAACTTTTTTCTGAAGGCTGGAATTATAACTGTCTTGTCTCCTATGACAGCATACAAAACACCATCCGCAAATGGCGTTTCGTGACTGCATTACTTTTACTGATCAGCTGTATGATAATCGGTTTTGCCTCTCGCTATATCATCCAGTCTCTGACCAGACATTTTAATATTTTAATTGATAAGATGCAGCGTTTTGCAAGCTCCCCTGAAACGGTTTCCAATTTTACACCTGATTCAAAATATGATTATTCAGAAAGGAAGGATGAGATTGGAATGCTGCACCGACAGTTTGATAAAATGGCTGCGCAGATTTCTTCTTTGGTAAAAGAAAACTACACGAAGGAACTTCTGGTAAAAGAAGCACAGCTAAAAGCTCTGGAAATGCAGATCAATCCTCACTTTCTTTATAACACACTGGAGTCTATCAACTGGCGGGCCAAAGTCATCAAAGCAACTGTTATCTCGCAGATGGTTGAATCTCTTGGCAATCTTTTCCGGGCTATCCTGAGTCATACCGGTCAGAATTTCACCATAGAAGAAGAACTTGCTCTAGTAAATGACTATTTGACCATTCAAAAATGTCGTTTTGGTTCACGACTTATCTGTTCTATAAATGCGGACCCAGCGCTTTCCGGAATCTGTGTTCCCAAGCTTAGTATCCAACCTCTGGTTGAGAATGCGATTTCGCATGCAATGGAAAGTATTTGTGAAGAATGTGTCATTAATATTTTAGTCCAGAAGAAAGGAACTTATCTCCAAATCCTTGTCCAAAACACAGGATCTGTTTTTGAAGACCATCTGCTGGATAAACTTCAAGACGGTACCATTACTCCAAAAGGTTTTGGCATTGGACTTCTTAATATTGATAAACGTTTCCGTCTTATGTTTGGTGAAAATTACAGTTTTACACTATATAATAAAAATGGCATGGCAACTGCCTGTATTCAGTTTCCATTGCCATCTTAAGCATTACATTTTAGTATTGGAGGAAGCTGAAGTGTTAAAATTAATTTTGGCTGATGATGAAGAAATGATTCGAGAATCTATTCGTGCATTAATTGATTGGAATTCTATAGGTGTGGAAGTTGTTGCTTCCTGTAAAAATGGTCCGGAAACTTTGCAGGCAATTCTCACACTCCATCCCGATATTGTTATGACGGATATTAAGATGCCCGGAATGTCCGGCCTTGACCTGATTGCAGAAGTTTATAATCGTAAAGATCTGATGACTGAATTTATTCTACTTTCCGGATATGCTGATTTTGAATATGCTAAACAAGCTATCACCTACAGAGTTTCCAACTATCTTCTAAAGCCCTGCAATGAGAACCAGATTATAGAAGCTGTAAAAAAAGCTTCTGTGGAGATACGAAAGAGAAAAAAGATAAAAGAACTTATACCGGATACTGCTCTTACGGATGTTCCCCGTTACCAATACAAAGATTATATCAATCAGACTTTAGATTACATTGATACACATTTTTCTGATCCGGAATTGTCTTTGAAAAAAATTGCCTCTGATGTTCTGTTTATGAATGTGGATTACTTAAGCCGTGAATTTTTACGACAGACTGGGCAAAAATTTACGGACTACCTCACCAAACTGCGTATCACAAAAGCAAAAGCCCTTTTGAAAAATGCTTCCTACGAAAAAATTTATGTAGTTGCAGAGCAAGTAGGCTTTTCCAATAACCCTCAGTATTTTGTTCAGCTTTTTAAAGCAGCTACTGGGCAAACACCAAAAGCCTGGGCAAAAATGCAGCAAGCCTCGGAAAAAGAAACATAATTGCCTCTCTTTTTCAAATGTGATATGCTTTACTCAAAACTTTGATATTTCAGAAAGTGAGGTTTTCCTCTATGAAAACAATTCAAATAAGAAACATCACCATCGGCGAGGGCCGTCCAAAGATCTGCGTTCCTGTCGTGGGACAGACGGAAGAAGACATTCTCCGGGAGGCTGCCGGACTTGTTTCTCTTCCTGTCGATGTTGTGGAGTGGCGGGCTGACTGGTTTCAGGATGTTTTCGATATTGAAAAAGTCCTGCATACGGCAAAAGCTCTGCGTTCTGCTCTCGGTGAGCTTCCTCTTCTTTTTACCTTCCGCACCGCAAAGGAAGGCGGCGAAAAAGAAATTTCCGCTGAAGCTTACAGAAAACTGAATCTTACACTGGCAGCCAGCGGTCTCGTGGACCTCATCGATGTGGAGCTTTTCTCCGGAAATGAGTTGGTAAAAGAACTCATCCGGGAGGCACACAGCCATGGAGTGAAAGTCATTGCTTCCAATCATGACTTCCACAAAACGCCCTCTAAAGAAGAACTCATCCATCGTCTGCGTCTGATGCAGGATTTTGATGCCGACCTCCCGAAAATTGCCGTCATGCCAACCTGCCGCCAGGATGTTCTCACGCTCCTGAGTGCTACTCTGGAAATGGCAGAAACCTACGCAGACCGCCCGATCATTACTATGTCCATGTCCGGAACCGGTGTGATCAGCCGCCTTACCGGAGAATTTTTCGGTTCTGCTCTGACCTTCGGAGCCGCTACAAAAGCCTCTGCTCCCGGTCAGATCCCTGTATCTGAACTGGAAACTGTTCTCTCTGTGATCCATAAGAGCTGCTGAGCAACTCGGACCCTGAAAAAGTCCTATGTTTCACGTGAAACATAGGACTCTCTTTTTGTGAAACGCCGCACAATATTTCACATGAAACATGCTTACCACGTTGTCAAACCGTTTTCTCTGAAACCTCTATCTTCTTTCGGACCAGGCGATCACCTTTCTCACCAGTTCTTCACAGATTTCTTTTTTATTCTTTCCATCTGTCTCAATGATGATGTCTGCCGCCGCTTCATATTTTTCACGGCGTTTCTCCATAAGTTCTGCGATAAATTCTATGCTCTTATTTTTCTCCAACAAAGGCCTGTCATGATCGTCCTTCGTTCTTTGAAGAATGGTTTCCGGACAAGCTGTCAGCAGGACGGTACAGCCGCTTTTCTTCATCTCTGCCACATTGCAATCCCTCATAGCTACTCCACCGCCACAGGAAACCACGACTCTGGAACAGGATCCCACCTCCTTGAGAAGTTTTGTTTCCAGCTCCCGGAAATAAGCCTCGCCATGAACCTCAAAGATATCTGAAATACTCATGCCTTCCCGCTTTGCAATGATCTGATCCATCTCTATTACTTCCATGGATAATTCCCGATTCAAAAAATCTGCCACTGTGGATTTTCCACAGCCCATGAAACCAATAAGAAAAATATTCTGATCCAGCAGCTTTTCCGCCTGAATCTTCTTTGCCCCTTTATAAATGCTGAAAAACACATCTTCCACTTCCTGTTTATGCGGCTTTCCCACTGTCTCACTTTTCAGCCATTTCTGAATTCCCATCTCCTGCTCTCTCTGAAAAAACGGAAGGCCATGCTCTTTCTTATATAAAGTGATCTCTTCTATCCCCTTGTTTCTCTCAAGAAGTGTCTCCAGAATTGTAGCATCACACTGACGGATCTTACTTTTTAATCTATCCAGTTCGTTCATGTTTTTTTCCTCTCTAATGTATCAAAGTTCCCTGGAATACCTTTCAAACAGCTCCAGATATCTTTTTTCTACCACCTCAAAGGGAAGTACTTCATAAGAAAAGTGCGTTTTCATGATTGGAGGTGCTTCTTCAGAGACTCCTCTCAGAAGGATTTTCAGATCATAATAGAGCATATCGTCATCGATTTCTTTGACTTTTTTCTCCTCTTCTTCGTCCAGTCTGCTTCCCAGATATTTTGTGTATACAATATCCAATAAAGTCTTTTCATAGGAAATATAGTCGGAAAGATGCTGTTTAAAAGGCCTTGGCACGTCTGACATATAGGCCTCACTGGCATCATGGAGCAGACAGGCAAGTGCGATCCTGCTTCCATATCCTCTTGCTTCCGCTTCTAATGCACAATGTATACAATGCTGTCCTACCGAAAAAAATGTCTTTACATGACCATTTCCACGACAGATCAGCGAAAGAGCATGTGCCACGTCTGTGATCTCAATTTTATCTGCTTCCGGGTCCAGTGGAAAGAAATGTATCCCTCCGTATGTTGTGATCCAGTCTGCCAATTCTCTTCTCCCTTCCTGAAAAACATATTTTCGTACGGGAAGCTGTTTTCCCTAACCTTCCCGTACGAAATCATGTCCTTTTATCCTGCCATTCTACTTCAGATCTTCTTCGATGCTCTTCCAGATATAATCTGCAGCAAAGGCAGAACCTTCCGCTGATGCATGCGCTCCATCTTCATAATACATCTCTGTCTCTGGATGGGCCTCACGGTAAGCCCACCAGTTTTCACCCACAGGTGCCAGAAGAGCGCCGATCTCTTCCGCAATCTGTTTGTTGGCCGCCGTCATACGGGGCTGAACTTCTTGTTCCTCTTTCCTCGCCCAGGTCATGTAGATCACCGGTTTACTTTTGGCTTCCCGGATCCATTGATTTAACGTACGGACCGCTCCGAAAAACTTTTCTTCCGGACCGAAGGGATGGGAAAATTCCTGAAGCACGACATAATCATAATGTCCGTACAGAATGTTAAAACGGACATCCGGTTCCTGTACATGCTGTTCCAGATACCAGCCGCCATGCGCAATCATCGTCACTTCACAGTCAAAACCTGCTTTTCTGGCTTTTTCTGCCACCATAGCCGGCATATCATTAAAATAGGTATGGCTGTTTCCAATAAATAAAATTCTAAGTGTTCTTTTCTCTTCCATCTGTCTTACCTCTCTTTCCTGACAACTCCCGCCCGGCAGGCACAGGCGGCATCAGATCTTTTTCTCCAACGGATATCTGCAGATCGCTCTGCTGCAAAGCAGCTCACACAATCCCATAAATGTCAATATCTGTATCAATAACCACAAGAGCCGAATCGCAATTTTTCAAAACGCGCTCTATAATAAACACTCGGCAAAGTCCTTTTTCCGTTTCTGCTGCTTCAAAGAATTGTATTCTCCGGGATTGCACCCGAACTGTTTCCGAAAAGCGCTGGCAAAACGGCTGGCATTGCTGAAGCCTACCATATCTGCGATCTGGGTCATCGGATACCGACCGCTCTGAACCAGGGAAAAGCTCTGATTCACGCGATATTCTTCCAGATATTTCGTGATGGTTTTCCCTGTCATTTTCCGAAACAGACGGCAGCAAACCTCTCTGGAAAGATGAACCTGATCTGCCAGCTCTTTCAACGATACCACAGATTCGGAATGTGCATGAAGATAATCCAGCATCTGTTCCAGCCTCTCCAGTTCTCTCTGGCTGGCCGGAACCACATTTCGAAACTCCGTGCCATGTGCGGAAAAAATCAGGCCAAAGGCTTCGCAGAGCAGTCCCTTGATCCTCAGTTCATAACAGAAGGGTTTCTCTTCAAAAAGTGTATCCACTTGGTTCAGCTTTTTCAAGGCTTCCCGGCTCCACTCCTCTTTTCCTGTAAGCAGGACACAGGGAAGGGCAGAATTTTGCAGAAAAGGCCGGAAACAGTTGCGTTCCACATCACTTCCCAGATCTCCATAAAGAAAATCCGGTCGCACAAGGATCGTTGTATACAAAGTACGGCTGTCATCTGTGGAATCACAGCTATGAGGGACATTTCTGTTCAGAAGGAGACCTTCTCCCGGATGCACCTCATAATTTTTCTGATAGACCTGGTATCTGGCCTTTCCCAGACGGGGCAGACTGATCTCAAGCTCATTATGCCAGTGGATCGGGACATTTTTTCCCTCAAACATCCAGAGATCATCGTGATTTACTGTCATGGGAAAGGTCTCTGAGCCATGTGCACAGAGTTCCCGCTTTGTATCATCTACCAGTATTTTTTTCTTTATCATCTGCAGTTCTCCCATCGTTTGTAGAATTGCCGAACTGTCCTGCCGCGGATCACTTTGCAGCCATCCGCTTTGGTGAAAAAAAGCCGTTCGTACCTGCACGATATGGCTTCTGCCCACCGAAATCCGCTGCAAAACAGCTTACTTTATTATAACTTCCATGTACGGAATATACAAGAAGGAGGTTCTTATGTCCCGCTCAAAAAAAGAAATGGATCTGACAGTCGGAGATCCGTTCCGCTCCCTGCTGAAATTTGCGATCCCTGTGATCCTTGGAAATCTGTTTCAGCTTTTCTACACCCTGGCCGATACCATGATCGTAGGAAAAACACTCGGAGCCCAGTCCCTGGCAGCCGTAGGCTCCACCAGTATCATCATCTATTTTGTGTTCTGTTTTATCAACGGTTTTACCGGTGGCTTCGGCATCTGTCTGGGCCAACGCTGCGGTGCCAAAGATGAAGCCGGCATGAGAAAAAGCGTAGCCGTCTCCACGCTCTTAAGCATTGCATTTACAGTCTTCCTCACTCTGATCTGTTGCCTTCTGGCTCATCAGATCCTGATCTGGATGCAGATCCCCTCCGATATCTCAGGAGAAGCTTATGACTACATGTTCATCGTCCTTCTCGGCACGGGTGCAACGGTCTTTTACAACCTGATCTCCAACATGCTCCGGGCTCTGGGAGACAGCAAAACGCCTTTATATTTTCTGGTCTTCTCTTCCATCCTGAATATTTTTCTGGATCTGCTTTTTATTGTCCCTTTTCATATGGGTGTCGGCGGAGCTGCCTGGGCTACCATCCTTTCCCAGCTTCTCTCTGCCATTTTAAGCCTTGTGGTAGGACTGAAAAACTTTCCGGTCCTTCATCTTCACCGGGAGGATTTCCATGACCTGAAAGCAAGTGCTTTTCTTCACCTGAAGACCGGTTTTCCCATGGGTTTTCAGATGTCCGTCATGTGCATCGGTCAGCTGGCCATGCAGGCCGTGGTAAATGGTCTCGGAACTGCCGCTGTGGCCGGTTATACGGCTGCCTCCAAAGCGGACCAGCTCTCCGTACTGGTAAATAACGCCATGATGACGGCCATTTCCAACTATGTGGCCCAGAACTTCGGAGCCGGAAAGAAGGACCGGATTCAGCAGGGCGTGCGCGCCTGCCTCATCCAGACAGAAGCCTTTAATCTCGTCATGTGTATCGGAATCCTTCTGCTGCGCCATCCGATCGTGCAAATGTTTCTTTCTGATCCGACAGCAGAGATCTATCATTATTCCGACGCCTACCTGACCATTGTTGCACCCTTCTATTTCCTGCTGGGTCTTCTGGCTGTCTACCGCACCTCCATCCAGAGCATGCAGAACGGCCGGGCTCCCTTCGCAGCCTGTATGATCGAGCTTGTCATGCGTATCTTTGCCACCATCGGTCTTTCCGGCCTTATCGGTTATACTTCGGTCTGCATTGCCAGTCCTCTGGCCTGGTTCGGTGCCTGTGCCCTTCTGATCCCGGTCTACTACCGGATGATGAAGAACCCCTTACTCTTCCAGTGATACAGCTCTTCACAATCCCCTACTTACTGCATTTTTGGGCGGAAGCAGGGGATTATTTTTTCTGTAATAAAAAGAGAAAGGCCGCATGATATATAAACTCTCACGGACTTTCTCTTTTTGATTCTCTTACAACAAAAAATTTGGGCTCCCTATTGATACCTGTGAACTGCTTCCTTACAAAGCAATTCACACACTTCTACCTCTTATTTGATCCTTTTCAATTCATACTGTCTGGTTCCCAGACCGATCTTTTCTGCCTGATCCAGAGTCGCCTTCCATTCGATGTTTGGATTGGAATCCTTGAAATGGTCGTGATGACAGTGCCAGTCCGGCTCTGCCAGATGCTCACCCAGCTGGCTGTCTGCGATCGGTGTCGCCTTCAGACAGGCATCTGCACAGGCCTGATCCAGAGCAACCGGATCAAAGCTTGCAAACATTCCGATATCCGGAAGGATCGGTGCGTCATTTTCCCCATGGCAGTCACAGTTGGGGCTGATGTCCTGCACAAGAGAAATATGGAAACAGGGACGGCCATGACAGACTGCCTGGGCATATTCTGCCATCTTCCGGTCCAGAAGCTCATTTGCGCTGCTGTTGGGGTTATATACGGCATCAAAGCTGCAGGCTCCGATACAGCGGCCGCAGCCTTTACATTTATCATAATCAATGACTGCTTTTTTATCCACATAAGTGATCGCATCGCTTCCGCATTCTTTTGCACAACGACGGCAGCCACGGCAGAGTTCTGTATGGATGGCCGGTTTTCCGCTGGCATGCTGCTGCATCTTTCCTGCACGGCTTCCGCATCCCATACCAATGTTCTTAAGGGCACCGCCGAATCCGGTGGTCTCATGGCCTTTAAAATGGGTCAGACTGATAAAAATATCCGCATCCATAATGGCATGACCGATATATGCTGTCTTGCAGTACTCTCCGTTTACGACCGGAACTTCTACTTCATCGGTCCCTCTTAAGCCATCGCCAATGATGATCTGACAGCCTGTGGAAATGGTGTTGAAACCATTGATATTTGCACAGTCCAGATGCTCCAGTGCATTCTTTCTGCTTCCCGGATACAGCGTGTTACAGTCCGTCAGGAACGGCATTCCGCCCTGCTCTTTACAAAGATCTGCCACTGCCTTTGCATAGTTCGGACGAAGAAATGCCAGGTTGCCAAGCTCACCAAAATGCATCTTTATCGCAACGAACTTTCCATCCATATCGATATCCTTAATGCCTGCTGCAACACAAAGTTTTTTCAGTTTGTCCAGCTGGCTCGTACCCACCGGACAACGGAAATCGGTAAAGTAAACCATTGATTTTTCCATATTCTGTTTCCTCCTTATCTTGTATGTTCCGGGTCATACATTTTGAAAAATGTTTCCGGACAATCATCTTATTTTATAGGAAAAGAATAACAGATTTTTTAAGGCAGTGCAATCTTCCTCTTTCATTTTTTACCGCATAAACCATTGTTGTCTGCGCTCTGTCCGCTTTTTACAGAACTTTTCTTCCATTTACTGTCAGCTTGAACGCAGATCGCGAAGCGACTGCGTTCATGAGCAAGTAGCGAAGCGGATTGCGAATGTCCGCTTTACTGTCGTCCCAAGAATCTCTGCTGATTTTCTGCAAAGCATCATACGGCCAAGAAAATCTCAAAATAATCATACATGGAGCAGATACTTTCATCGATCTGAAGATTTAATGCGATCATGGAACGGTCTTTTTCTATTTTTAATTTTGATTCGGTAACTGCATAGTTGACCCGGTCATGGATATCAAACGCTGCCATTTCCTTCTGGCGGACTCTGCTTTTGTTCCTTCTTTCTTTTGTAGTATTTCCGGCATCCCGTTCGCCTTGCTGATGTTTCACGTGAAACATCAGTCATCAGGACTGCAAAGATGCGGTATTGTTACGTTTTTTCTTTTTTGTGAGCAGCAACGCACTGGTGAGTGCAGTAAACGGTGCAACCGTCACAAGACCAAAGCTTCCAACGATCGTGTCCAGTAATTCTGCTGCTACATATTTGTAGTTCAGGATATTGTCTATCGGTGTTCCCTGTGCCATGAATGTCATCAAAAGCGCTATATAACCTCCAGAATAAGCCAGCAGGAGCGTCGTTGTCATCGTTCCCATCGCTGCCCTTCCGACGTTCATCCCGGATTGTGCCGCTTCCTTCCATCCAATGTCCGGTTTCTTTCCGATCACTTCATTTACTGCAGAAGTAATGTCTACCGAGAGATCCATCATGGCGCCTGAGGCTCCGATAAAGATTCCGCTCATATAAATCTGCGAAAGATTCAGACTCTGATATCCGGCATAGAGAAGGCTTTCCGAGTATGCCATAACGGCACCATGGATTTTAAATGCATCCGTGAAAATGCAGCCCATAACACAGCTTACCAGTACTCCAAGAAGTGCACCGGATGATGCTGCAAGTGTTTTTCTGTCAAATCCATAGACCAGAAAAATGATCAGAAGTGTCAGAAATGCGGTCAGCACGATTCCCCACCAGATCGGATTTGCACCTTTCAGGTAGGCAGGTGTCAGGATCTTCCAGATTGCCAGAATGGTAATCATAAAAGAATACACTGCCCGCAAACCGGTTCTTCCGGCAAAGCCGATCAGAAGTAAAACAAAAATTCCTGCAAGCAGAAGTTCTTTGTCCAGGCGATAGTGATCACTCATCATAACGGAAAGAATTTCTCCGTTGCTATAACTGATCACTACCTGTGCAATGTCTCCTTCCTGGAAAATTTTATCCGCTTCCAGTGAACCGCTCAGCATATTTACGGCTTTTGTTTCCTCTCCTTTAAACTTTCCTCCGAGGATTTTCACCTTGCAGTACTGCTCTCCGGACTGGATCAGACCATTATTGATCACAGAACTCTCATCTGTGGAAAGAACCTTTGCTCTCACTCTGTCTGTTCCCTTATAAATAGCAGCATCCTCATAGCCCGTAGGGAGGGCCATGAGGATAACAATCAATAAAATCGCTATGAGGGAAACAGAACCTTTTCTAATCCTGTCTCTTGTCATTTATTCTACTCCTGTAAGTGCCGCCATCTTGTTATAAATATCTGTGTTATCGTAGTAACCGACAAACTCATCCTGACCTACTCCCATGGCAAATACTTCTACCGGAAGTCCTGTATGTGCATAGGAGGAGAAGTTGATACCGGACTTATTGTTCAGGATATGTGTGATCGTCACAGTCAGCGGTTCGTAGCTTCCATACAGCAGATATTCTTCCTGGCCAAATTCCTCTTCTTCGCCGGTTCTGCTCATGGTTTCTTCATACGCAGCCTGAAGCTTCTGATACTCATAATCGGTCATCACAAGGCTTCCTTTATCGTCCGTTCCTTCCGGATGCACATCCTTGCTGTCTGCCTGGTTGGAGCTTTCTGTGGCTCCATCCGGCGCCTGAAGTCCGAACAGCTCTGTAATATCAGCCATTACGGTGTCAAAATCTGTCTTGTTCTCCTTGTATGCTGCCACATAATCGGAATCAAATTTCGCATAGGAGATTTTCTGGTTGCTGATGTTGGTAAGGAAGGTGTCATAATCCGTTCCTGCGAAGCCAATGGTAAGACCACCGGTCTCATGGTCTCCCGTTACAAGGATCAGGGTTTCATCCGGATGTTCCTTGTAGAACTCCACTGCTTTTCCGACTGCATCATCCATGGCCACGGTATCTGTGATCGTTGCTGCGGCATCATTTGCATGGCAGGCCCAGTCGATTTTTCCACCCTCAACCATCATGAAGAAGCCGGTATCATTGTCCAGTACCTCAATTCCTTTTTCAACATAGTCGGAAAGTCCCCATTCGCCTTCCTCGCGGTCCATGTCATAGCTCATTGCATCGTCGTCTGCAAGCGTTTCATCGATAACGATTGCTTTTCCATCTTCTGCGGTCAGGCTCTCTGCCTCTGCCTGGGTTTTGATCACTTTATATCCTGCTTCCTCAGCCAGCTGGTACAGATCGGTTTTATCCTTGTCAGGTCCGGTAGTCTTCTTCAGACCGCCGCCTGCAAAGTAATCGAAATCACTTGCGATCAGCTCCTGACCGATTTCATAATAATTATTTCTGGATGCCTGATGTGCATAGAAAGCTGCCGGTGTTGCATGGTTTAAGTTTACAGAGGAAAGGATTCCCACTTTGTAACCAAGCTGTCTTTTCAGTTTTTCTGCGATGGTCTCATAGGAAGTCTCCATCTTCTCATCCATATTGATGGTTCCGCTGTAGGTCTTATGACCTGTGGAAATGGAAGTTGCTGTGGAAGCAGAATCCGGACAGAAGGATGTGCTGTCATAGGTCTGTGCAGATCCGGCTACCGGGAATTTCATCATATTCAGCTTGCTTTCGCTGTTGAGGATCTCATCTCCGTCATCTGCGATCGCATTCAGATAATAGTTGGTTGTCTGCACCTGCGGATAACTCATTCCATCACCGATGAACAGGAAAATATATTTCGGAGTCTTTGTTCCTTCTTCTGCTGCCATTCCATGAACAGGTACTGTACAGACTGCCATTGCTGCTGCCAATAATAATGCACCGACTTTTTTTGCTTTCATAATAATCTCCTTTACACAACTCGTTGTAACTGCAAAATGAATCTCTTTCACTTCTTTTCTTGACGATGCCTATTATAGGGGGGCTCTGTAAAATCTCCATTTGTCCAAAGTTAAATCTATATAAGATTTCTGCCTGTTTTTGATATAGAAACTTTACATAGGGGGATTCTTCCCTCTGTCCATATGTTATACTTTGTTGCAAACGGATCTTCTCAATCCGCTTCGCTACCTGCCCGTAACCAACTCTACCTTGCAGCAGCCGTCATACCGGCGCGCTGCCCTCACCTGAATAAAGGAGTGCAAAACCCCAAGAATTTTCGTGTTGTAAATCTACTGATGCTTACCGTTGCAGGAATCGTAAATGCCTTTGGGATCACGATTTTCCTGACCCCGGTCAAATTGTATGACAGCGGTATTTCAGGAACCTCCATGTTGCTGGAACAGATCACTCCACCGTATCTGTCTCTGTCTTTTTTTCTTTTATTATTGAATATCCCTCTGTTTCTGTCGGTCTGAAAAAACTGGGCAGGCTTTTTACTGCCTATGCGATCTATACGGTGGCGGTCTACTCTCTTTTCGCATGGCTGATCACGGATGTCTTTCCTATTAATGTCAGTATTGCCTCTCCTCTTGCCGGCACGGATCTGCTGCTCTGCGCGCTGTTTGGCGGCGTGATATCCGGTATTGGCAGTGGTCTTGCGATCCGTTTCGGCGGTGCGATGGACGGCATTGAAGTCATGGCAGTGATTTTCTCCAAACGCCTCGGTATTACAGTCGGAACCTTTGTCATGATCTATAATATGATGCCAGGGTCAAAAGGTCAAAAAGCCGTTCATGCTTGCATGATAAGGCTTTTGAACTTGGGACCCGCCAAACATGAGAAAGCAGCGATTTACGCAGTAAATCAGCGGATTTCGAATGTTTATAGAATTGCGGGAGCTGCTTTGCAGCGGAGCAATTCGTAGGCATCAGTTGGGGGCAAAAGACCTTTTGACCCCAACATCATAATATATCTATAACACGGAGAAAAACTGGAACAGGAAAGTATAGAGAAGATTTAGAACTTTCCAACTGGGCAATAGTAACGCTTTAACTTAAAAAACTTTGTACAGTATTTCTATTGACGTATATGCGTACATAACGTATAATTATTCAATTGCAGCACAAATAAAATATAATTTATAAAAGGAGTAATTACAAATGGCAAGTTTGTGGGGCGGAAGATTTGAAAAAGATATGGATGATATTGTAAAGAGATACAATGCATCTATTTTTTTTGATCAGAGAATGTACAACGAGGATATTGACGGCAGTATCGCTCATGTGACGATGCTGGGCAAGCAGGGCATCGTTTCCAATGAGGAGAAAGACCAGATCATCGCGGGTCTGGAAGCAATCCGCAAGGATATTGCTGATGGAAAGATCGTATTTAATGTGGAGGATGAGGATATTCATATGGGTATCGAGAGCCGTCTGATCCAGCGGATCGGCGATGTGGGTAAGAAACTGCACACCTCCAGAAGCCGGAACGACCAGTGTCAGGTGGACACCCGTCTGTATCTGAGAAAAGAGATTTATGAGATTCTGCACAGCCTGTGTTATCTGGAAAGCGTCATTCTTGAGAAGGCTGATAAATATGCAGATCAGATTACCGTAGGCTTTACCCATCTGCAGCATGCACAGCCGATTACCATCGGTTTCATTTTCATGGCATATTTCCAGATGTTCAAGAGAGATATCGAGCGTCTGACTGATACCCTGGAGCGTCTGAATTACAACCCGCTGGGCGCCTGCGCTCTGGCCGGAACAACCATGCCGATTGACCGTCATCTGACGAGTGAGCTTTTACATTTCACGGCTCCGACCGAGAACGCCATGGATGCAGTCAGCGATCGTGATTACAGCCTGGAGTTCTTAAGCGATGCTTCCATTTCCATGATGCATCTCTCCCGCTGGGCTGAGGAGTTTGCATGGTGGAACTCTTCCGAGTTTTCCTATATCGCCATCGACGACAGCTTCTGCACTGGTAGCAGCATCATGCCGCAGAAGAAAAATCCGGATATGGCAGAGCTGATCCGCGGTAAAGTAGGCCGTGTATACGGAGATCTGATGCAGCTTCTGACTGTTATGAAGGGAACTGCTCTTGCATACAATAAGGATTTCCAGGAAGATAAAGAAAGCCTTTTTGATGCCATTGATACCTGGAAAGCCACCATTGATATCTTTGCAAAAATGCTGGACAAGACCGAGTTCCGTATGGATCAGATCCAGAAACAGCTGGGCAAAGGTTTCCTGAACGCTACTGATATTGCAGAGCATTTTGCAAAACAGGGAATCCCCTTCCGTGAGGCACATTCCATCGTAGGTCATATGGTAAAAGCCTGCGAGAAAAAAGGCTGCGATTTCGATGATCTGACAGATGAGGAGCTGCAGGCGATCGACAAGCGCGTGACCAAAGAACTTCTGGGAGATATCAGCATCAAGAGCTGTGTCGATGCCCGCGTATCCTTTGGCGGAACCGCTCCCTCTGAGGTTCGCCGTCAGATCGAGGTTGGCAGACAGTGGCTGAACAGCCTGGAGCGCTGACTATGAAGATCAAAGTATTGATGACAGATAAGGCGATGCAGCGTCCGGTCATGGATGACAGGGAGCGCATGCTGTCAGCGGCAGTTTCACCGAGAACCGAGATCTCGGTGGACTGCATCAGGAAAGGACCGGATGAGCTGGACTGCCATACGGACGAGGCCTTTGCGGCGCCGGAACTTGTCAAAATGGCCATCAAGGCGGAAAAAGACGGCTATGACGCCATTGTGATTTACTGTTTCAGCGATGTGGGCCTGGAAGCGCTCCGGGAAAACGTGAAGATTCCGGTGATTGCACCCGGCGAGGTGACGTTATCCGTGGCACAGACCTTATGCAGCCGCTTTGTGGTAGTCACCGGCGCAGGCTGGAATATTCCGCGCACTTATCGGCGCATGATGCGTAACTGTATCGCCCGGGAAAAAATGCAGGCCGTGCTGGCTCTGGATATTCCGGCAGAGAAAATGCGGGTAAATCCCAATGCGACCAGAGAGCATCTGGAACTGGTCTGCGAGGAAGCGGTGGGAAAATATCAGGCGGACGGCGTGATTTTAGGCTGTCTTGGCATGGCAGGCTATGGCGACGAGCTGGAGCGGAAATATCCGGTCAAGGTACTGGATCCGGCCTTTATCGCGGTTGCTTATGCGGAAATGTGCGTACGCCTCGGCCTTCGGCACATTCCGGCGCAGTATCACCCCTTTACCAACGAAAGTAATGTGGAGCTTTAACGGGCACGCTTACTCTATAAAAGGAAATGAAAAAATGCAGAACCTGACTGCATGTATACACGAGGAGGACTAAAATGGATTACGGTATCTTGTCAATTATCCCCGCGGTGCTGGCGATTGTGCTTGCGATGATAACCAAAAACATTGTTATTTCACTGGCTATCTCCGTTTTCGTAGGATCTACCATCATCTGCGGCTGGAACCCGATCGCGGGCTTCCTGGAAATGACCCACACGCACATTTTCACAGCTTTATCTGAGCCGTCTAATATGCAGGCTCTGTTTATGATGGTTATCATCTCCGGTTTTATTGCCCTGTTGACGTCTTCAGGCGGAGCCGGAGCTTTTACCAATCTGGTTACTAAGAAAGTTAACACCAGATCAAAATGCGAAGGCGGTATCTGGCTGGGCGGACTGTTCGTATGGTTCACCGACACCGGAAACTCTCTGATCGTAGGACCGATCTTTGAGGCGCTGGCTGAGAAACTTCGTGTATCCAGAGAAAAATTTGCTTACATTCTGGACTGCACCACATCCCCGATCTGTTCCATGATTCCGATTATCGGCTGGGGCGTTACCACGATTTCCCTGATTCAGGCAGAACTCGACAATGCGGCTATCACCGATGTATCCGGTATGGATGTCTTTATTCAGGCGATTCCCTTTAACTATTATGCAATTCTGACTCTGTTTATGGCAGGCCTGCTGGCATTTACCCAGTGGGATTACGGCCCCATGCTGAAAGCGCAGAACAGAGCCATGAAAACCGGTAAGACCCTTCGTGAGGGCGGCGTTCCGATGAGAAGTGAGAGTGCCAGCGACAAAGAAGCAAAAAAAGACGGAAAAGTCAGCACCATGGTAATTCCGCTGATTACTCTTCTGGTTGTTCTGTTTGCTTACCTGTTCTCCAAGGATTTCCTGCATACCAGAGTAGCAGGCAGCGACCTTCGTACCGGTATTGCTTCTGCTTTCTTTGCCGCAACCATCGTTCTGGTTATCATGTGCCTGAAAGATAAGCTTTACACCTTTACCGAGTGCATAAATATTTACACCAAAGGCTGTTCCAACGCCATGTTCATGTGTATCGTTCTGGTACTGGCTTGGTCCCTTTCCAGCGTTACCAGCACACTGAATACCGCAGGCTATCTGATTAAGATATCCTCCGGCTTCTTGGCGCCGAGTATGCTGCCGCTGGTAATGTTTATCCTGGGTGCGATTATGTCCTTCGCAACCGGTACTTCTTGGGGAACCATGGGGGTACTGATGCCGCTGGGACTTCCGGTAGCCATCGATATGGGCTCTGCACTTCCGCTGGTAGCAGCTGCTATCGTAGGCGGCGGACTTTTCGGAGACCATTGTTCTCCGATTTCCGATACCACAGTGCTGGCGTCCATCGGAGCAAGCTGCGACCATGTGGATCACTTTGAGACTCAGATGCCTTATGCAGTGACGGTAGCAGTCATCTGCGGTATCATGTTTGTTCTGGCAGGCCTGGATTACAGCCCGGTTATGCTGGTGGTAGCGGCAGTCCTTCTGGCTGTTGTAGTTTTTGTATTACATAAGTTGTCTGTGAAGAAGTACGGACAGGAAAAGACACCTGGAAAAATATCATAAGAGGAGGTTTTAACATGAGTCAGTCATTATGGCCGGAAGGCAAAAAGAGCGCGGCAATGTTCACGTTCGATCTGGACGGCGATATCATCTGGCAGAACATGTCTTCCGACGAGCCTAATACAGAGAAACTGATTCGCGCCCGTTCCATCGGACAGTACGGTCCGAACCGCTGCGTGGACATGATTCTGGATTTACTGGACAAGTATCAGGTAAAGGCGACATTTTTTGCGCCGGGTTATGTGGCAGAGCATAATCCGGATGTGATCCGCCGCATTGATGAGGCGGGACATGAGATTGGAAACCATGGTTACACCCACGAGCGTTTTGTAGAGAAAACAGTGGAAGAGCAGCTGGAGATTCTGAAAAAGACCCAGAAGATCATCAAGGACATCACAGGAAAGGAGCCGAAAGGCTTCCGTACTCCGTCCGGAGACTGGCATGTACGCACACCGTATCTGCTGAATGAGCTGGGCTTTCTGTATTCCAGCTCCATGCGTGGAGACGATATCCCGTATTATACGGTTCTTGACGGCAAAGAGACAGATCTGGTAGAGATTCCGTCCAAATGGGAACTGGACGATTATGTGGCTCAGGCCTACAGTGTTTATCCGGCAGAACCGGCTGGTCTGGATCGAATCAGTTGCTATCGGAATGTACAGGACAATGATCTTCGTGAGTTCCGCGGCTACTATGATATGGGACTTTGCATCGCATTTCTGATGCATCCCCAGATCTCCGGAGCTCCGGGACGAAATCTGGTTCTTGAGGAAGTGCTGAAAGAAGTAACCTCTCATAAGGATGTATGGGTGGCTACCGGAAGCGAAGTTGCCGAATACTGGCGCAAAGCACATCCGAGAAAGGAGGACTAGAAGTATGTATGCACAGGAAATGAAATTGCCGGAGGGTAAAAAATGTGCGGCGTTTATCTCCGTAAACCTCGCAGCAGAGTTCTTCTGGTTGTCACTGGATAAGAAAGCGGCAGAGATGCCGAAAACCCTGTCACTCGGTCAGTACGGAATGACTCATGGTCTTCCGAGGCTTCTCGGCCTGCTGGATGAGCTTCATCTGAAAGCTACTTTCTTCGTGCCGGGCAAAACCGCCGAGACCTATCCGGACAAGATCAGGGAAATCGCTGACAGAGGTCACGAGATCGCGTGCCACGGCTATGAATATGAGAATTTTGGTCTTTTGGACACAGAGGAGCAGCGCGAGCGCATCGGAAAGGCCGTGAAGGCCATTGAGGCCGCCTGCGGAAAGAAGCCGGCCGGTTTCCGGGCTCCCATCGGAGATCTGATGCTGGAGACTCTGGATATCGCCAGAGAGTACGGGATGACCTACTCCAGCGATCTCTATGACGACGACCGTCCTTATTTCATGAAGACCAATGAAAAAGGCGACAAGATTTTGCAGATTCCCCAGCAGTGGGCGAACTTTGACCTGCCGTACTTTGCCTTCAATTACCGGCCTGCATTCCCCTTCGGACAGGGCCGTGTGGCAAACTACAGCAACGTGCTTTCCAACTGGAAAGATGAGTTTACCGGTCATTACAACCATCACCTCTGCTATAATCTGCAGCTGGACCCGCAGTCAACCGGAAGTCCGGGACGTTTCGCCATGCTCCGTGAATTTCTGGAGTTCATGTGCGCCCACGAGGGCGTATGGTTTGTGACAGGAAGCGAGCTGGTAGATTTCTGCAAGCAGGATGAGGGCGCTTATGTCAGTCTCCGTGAAACAAAAGTGGTTTGATTTTTGATGATTATGATTGGGCTGAAAGTTTTTTGATGAGCTTTCGGCCCTTTTTTTAACAAATGTAGCAAGAATTCTCCCACCTCTTCAGGTGGTGAGATGAATTGCACATCTGAGCATATCTGCTCAAAAAAGTCCTTATAGTACAAAAGAAACACTTGTTCTCTATCCCCTGATATAGTATACTGAAAAGGAACATTAGTTCGCAAATACATATCAGTCGATATAAGAAAAATAGTGATAAACACAATGGAATTGGATCATAATTCCCATTCAGTATTTCTAGTATATTATCACCTAGTGATGGTTATAAAATACAGAAGAAAAGTACGGAATGGCAAAATATCCGAAAGAGCAAAAGAGATCTTTGAGTATATCGCACCCGGATACGGGATCTTACTGGAAGAATGGAATCACGATACAGACCATGTTCATGTGCTGTTCCGCGCACAGCCAAAGACGGAACTCCGTAAATTCATCAATGCCTGTAAAAGTGCCAGCAGCAGACTGCTGAAGCTTCTGTCTGCTCCGTGCAGGCGGGGCGCCGATTGAAACAATACGGCAGTATATAGAAAGCCAGGGTGAGCAAAATGAACCGCGCCGTAAAAATAAGGATCTATCCAGATAAAGAGCAGAGCGTTCAGATAGAGAAAACAATCGGCTGCAGCCGCTTTATCTATAACCAGATGCTTG
>ERZ824488.324-NODE-324-length-64774-cov-8.607472_pt1 | contig 64774 bp, 70 predicted proteins | sample MGYA00519936_ERZ824488 | MGnify/ENA primary metagenome ERZ824488 (study PRJEB31778, sample SAMEA3449153) | human gut metagenome | biome: human gut; feature: human-associated habitat; material: faeces | place: United Kingdom | collected 2010/2012 ... | reverse complement strand
CGGGCGGAATCGAACCACCGACACGAGGATTTTCAGTCCTCTGCTCTACCGACTGAGCTACGTAGCCAAAAAAAAATGGCGGTCTCGACGAGGTTCGAACTCGCGATCTTCTGCGTGACAGGCAGACGTGATAACCACTACACCACGAGACCAATATGGTTGCGGGAGACGGATTCGAACCATCGACCTTCGGGTTATGAGCCCAACGAGCTACCAAACTGCTCCATCCCGCGATAAACACTAATGGCGGAGAAAGAGGGATTCGAACCCCCGCGCCGTCGCCGACCTCCTAGTTTTCAAGACTAGTCCCTTCAACCGAACTTGGGTATTTCTCCAAAACCAATTTACAAAATTGATTATAGCACAACTTTTTTTGTTATGTCAACCTTATTTACTAATTTTTTAAAACTTTCCGCCATTTATGTTATAAAATTGATATATTATATATAATCTTATTCCATTAATAATATGTTAGTATAGTTATTTTATGTTTATTTTATTTTGGCGATATATTTTATCTTCTAATCCTTCTATTCCCACTCTAAAAGTTAATACTTTTCTCATTTTTTACCTCCATGATATTTTGCATTGCTATTATATTTATTAATATTTTGCATTCATTAATTACATTATATGTTTTTTTAATTGTTCGTCAACTTTTCTATTTTTTTGCTTATAGTATATTTTTTCTTACATTATAAAAAACAAATTCTAAAACAAAATAGTTTGTTCGTATTTAATACTAAAAAAACACATAATTTTAATTTATGTGTTTTTATTAGCGAGTTAATGGTTTTGATTTTTCAATATAACCCGCGTTTGTTAATATTGTTTTTATTTGTTCTAGATTAGAATATACAAATGTATACTTTTCATTTCTTTTTAAGTTTAAAACTTTTATAGCCATTTGATATAAATTATTTAAAGCATCCAATGTTTGTTCGCATCTTGGATCTTCCTCTCTATATGCTATTAAGTCAAGTGTTATTTTTTTCATTGATATATCTAACCTATCTAATGTTTGATCTAATGTCATTTTACCCCTCCTGGCTATAATTGTATAATACTTTTTATAACTTGTAAAATTTATATCATATTTTTTTATAAAAAAAGATCCCATTTAGGGATTCCTTTACAAAAAGTGGTGCACGTGAAGGGACTTGAACCCCCACGAAGTTGCCTTCAGCAGATTTTGAGTCTGCCGCGTCTACCATTCCGCCACACGTGCATAAAACAATTATAACACATATTATAATCGTTTTCAAACATTTTCTTTATATTTTGTATCAAATAAATCAACATCTTCAATAATTTCGAATTCTTTATTAACAGGAATTAAGTCATTTTTTGATTTTAAACCAAAATAATCCAAAAATCTATTTGTTGTTTTATATAAATTAGGATGACCAGCAACATCTGCTTTGCCACACTCTGTAACTAAGCCTCTTACCAGTAATTTTCTTAAGGCATAGCTACTATTTACCCCTCTTATTTCATCTATTTGAACTCTTGTAATAGGTTCATTATAAGCTATAATCGCTAATATTTCTAATCCTGCTTGACTAATTGGTCCTTCTATATAATTATCAGCCATTTTTTTAAAGTAATCAGCATATTTACTTTTAGTAACAAGTTTATAATTATTTCCAAATTTAACTAATTCAAGACCACTATTAGAAGAATATTTTTCATTTAAAGAAGATACTATATCATCAATATTATCTATTTCTAGTATTTTTTTTATTTCATCTTCACTCATTCCATCATCGCCTGATAAAAAAAGCAAACCTTCAAGTATTTCACTATAATTCATATAGTACCCCCTAACAAATAAATATCACTAAAATTATTTTCTTGTTCAATTTTTATTTCATTATTACGTGCTAAATCTAAAATTGACAAAAAAGTAACAACAACATAATCTTTTGATTTAACATTAAATAGGTCATTAAATAATACTTTTTTCTTGTCAAAAATAATTTTTTTTATTTCTAAACTTCTTTCATAAACAGAATATTCTTTGTAAGTTATTTTAGTTGGAGTTGGTTTCATATCATTTAAGTTTTGCAAAACTCTTTCCAATGCTTTTGATAAATCAACAGCATTACCGATATTTTTGTATTCATCATAACTAACAAATTCGTGACAATCACTTGGTGCTTTATCAAACATAAGGCTTCTTTCACTTGCTAAATGTTTTAATTCTTCACTAAATTCTTTATACTCTTTATAATCATAAAGTTTATTAACAATTTCTTCCTTAAACTCTTCTGTAACTTCTTCAATATTGACATTTGGAAGTAATGATTTTGATTTAAACTCAATTAATTCAGCAGCCATTACTAAATATGATGATGCTATATCTAAATTCATATTTTGCATTTTGTTAATATAATCTAGATATTGTTCTGTTATTCGGGCAATGGAAATATCACATATATCAATGTTATCTTCTTTTATTAAATGAAGTAAAAGGTCTAAGGGTCCTTCAAAATCATCTATTGTAAAAACCAAAATATCACCTACAAATCAAAACTATGTGGAAGTAATTCTTCCAATGTATATTCTTTAATTCCATTTTTTAAAGAATATGTATAAATCTTAAAGTCTAAACTAGTGTATGATCTCATAAATTGTCTGCAGTACCCGCAAGGGAATGTTTCTTCATACTCTGCTTCATCTTTTTTTCCAACAACAAATATAGCTTTAAAGGATCTTTCACCATTACTTAAGGCTTTAACGAAAGCACATCTTTCAGCGCATATACTTTGTATTCCAGCGTTTTCAATGTTACAGCCTGTATAAACTTTATTGTCACTAGTTACAAGTGCTGCTCCGACTTTAAAACCTGTTAAGGTACAAGCATTTTTTCTGACATCCATAGCATATTTAATAAGTAAATCTTTATTCATATTTCCTCCAAGATTTTATTACAACAATAATTTTACTATATTTTTTTAGATTTTTCAACAAAAATAGAAACCATTTTCAGGTTTCTATTTAATTTCAATACGTTTTTTATCTTTAGACTCTTCAATTTTTGGAACTCTAATTTTTAATGTACCATTTTCAAATGATGCTTCAACATCATCAGTTTTTAGATCTCCAAGATAGAATGATCTTTCAAATTTACCGTATTTTCTTTCACGGCAAATATAATTCTTTCCTTTTTCTGTTTCATCAAAATGTTTAGATGCCCTAATTGTTAAATAACCGTTGTCAACATCAATGTTAATATCTTCTTTTTTAAATCCAGGAACATCAACTTCAATGTTATAAGCACCATCTTTCTCATAAACATCACATTTCATACTGTTATTTGAATTAAAGTCTTCAAATACATCGTCTAAAAAATAATTTCTAGGCATTAATTTCATATCCATTCCTCCATTTCACATATATAATTATAGCACAAAATTAGCACTTGTCAATAGAAAGTGCTAATTATTTAATTTTTTTTACAATTTATATGTGTCTTCTTCTTCAATAGATGGTGCTCCGTCTTTGAAATTATATTTTTTTGTATCGATTAGGACTATTGGTAAATTATAGTTCTTTGCAACTTTTAAATCTCCTTCTTTAATATCATCATAACATATTACATAATCGGGTTTTACTTTTTCTAGTTGGATATTTTTGTTTTTTTCTTGATAAACTATTTCGTTATATCCTTTTGTATCATCAATTAAGCCTTGAGGCGTATATATTTTTTGAACATATCTTGATGCATCCGCATAAGCTGAATTATAAGCTGAATAGGAATCGCTATTTCTTAGATGTACTATTCTATTATAGTCTAAATTATTAAAGCCGAATACAATCTTTGTAAATGGATCACTAAATGTTACTAGGTTATCATTTCCAATGTAACTAAGTGATAGGCCATCATTGTTATTGTCAAACCATATATTTGGATTAGAAACGTTTTCTCTATCTGCTCTTGTTACGTGGACAATGGCAAAAAATCTTTCACCATTTAATTCATATATAGGTATTCCGTAATCGTTTGATTTCTTTAGTGATAAATTATTGGGAACAAGTGCAGATGATATTATGTTAGAATAGGAATTATTTTTCATATTTCTATAGTCATCATAAAATAATTCGCTTAAATTAGGGATTTTTTTACATTCTTCATATAATTCTTTGGCTTCTATAAATGATAAATTATCAAAGTTTAGAATTTTTTCATAGATATTTTTTCTTTCATCAAATATATTTGTATTAATTGTTTTATAATAATCCATCATTACTTTTAGGTTTTTTAAAAAATTATAAGGAATATCTTTAAAAAATCTATCAATTATTATTTCCTTCATATATTTTTTATCATATTCATAAAGAATTTTCTTTATATCTAGTTCAGCTGATTCGTTTTGTTTTAAATAATTCATACTTTTTTCTAGAATAAAAGTATGCATCTGATCATTTAACAGATAGTTATAGTCTTGATTTTTTTCTATATTAGAGATTATTTGTCTTGATAAATATGAGTATCCATTAACATAATCATCAATAATAGCATCATAGTCTTTAAATCTTTGTTTATCAATTTCGTTTGCAATCATTCCATTATTGATTTCTAATTTATCTATTTCTTTTCGATATTTTGATATATCATATATATCTAAAAAGATACTTTTAAATCTATAATCGCTACATATCTCTAATGGAAAAGCTATATTTGCAAACATAAAATCATCAATATAACTGATATTGGAGTTTAGGATTATGTTTTTACATCTTTCTTCTTTTATAAGAATATCAAAACATTTTTGATTTAGGCCTCTTAAAACATATTTTAAGTTTTTTGATTTTAATAATTCTTCTTTTATGTTTTCATTACATAATAGTTTATATTTAACTTCAAGATTAAAGTTTCTAAAATTAGCTTCCAGGCCATTTTTTAGCATATAATCCATTACATAAACACTTGCTTTATAGTCTAGTGATGTCAGATATACTTGCAAGTCAAGTTCAAATATCTTTTTTAATATTTTTTCATTTTTTAATAGTAAACTATTATCTTTTCCAGATGTCATAATGGCGTTTATTTTATCGCCACATCGGTTATTGTTAATTATTCTATCAACCATATCATCATCTGCTATATAACTATAGTCATCTAAATCTTGAACAAGCCAAACAAATGAGTAATGGTATTTATCTAACATTAACATATCTCTCATTTCTTTATTTTTTAGTGTTTCTTTATTGATATCCATATTATTTCACCATTTTAATTATATAAAAAAAAACTCCTAAAATCAAGGAGTTTAATAATTATCAGCTTTTCTTTCAAAGAAACTTTTTGGATGATTACATACTGGACATACTTCTGGTGCTTTTTTACCAATTACTATATGACCACAGTTACGGCATATCCAAATAGTGTCTTCTTCACTTGAGAAAACAAGTTCGCCTTCAACATTTTCAATTAATTTTTTATATCTTTCTTCGTGGGCTTTTTCAATTGCGCCAACCATTCTAAACTTACGGGCTATTTCAGTAAATCCTTCATCATCTGCTTCACGAGCCATACGATCATACATATCAGTCCATTCATAGTTTTCACCATTTGCAGCTGCTTCTAAGTTTTCTAGAGTTGATTTTATTTCGCCACCTTCTAAATATTTAAACCACATTTTAGCGTGTTCTTTTTCATTTCCTGCCGTTTCTTCAAAAATGGCTGCAATTTGTTCATATCCATCTTTTCTTGCTTTTGATGCAAAATAAGTATATTTATTTCTAGCTTGGCTTTCTCCTGCAAAAGCTTCTTTTAAGTTCATTTCAGTTTTTGATCCTTTTAATTCCATAATTTTACCTCCTACATATATATTATCATATTTTATAAAAAAAATGAAGAAAAAAAATAAGTTTATACAAATAAACTTATTCTTACTGCTTTTTTGAGTGCGGTTTTAAAAACATCTTCTATATTATTATATGAATTAAATAAATTTTTTTTAAATAATTTATTCCATAAGCATCCATCAAAATCATTTATTATGTTTATACTATCACATACTAAATAATTGGTAATTATGCTATAGTTTGAATTATATATACTAATATCAGCATTATTTTGTATTAAAGCTTTTTGCATTTTTTCAAGCATTGTATTATCATTTAGATTTAAATTGTCCAAGAAAAGAATATATTTTCCGGTTGCTTTTTTTAATCCAAAATCAATGACAGAGTCTTTTGTTTCATAAACTTTAATGCGATTATCAAGAAACGACCAATCTTTACACATATCAAGTGTACTATCACTTGAACCACTATCTACAATAATAATTTCCATATCGTTAATAGTTTGTTTTAGTAATCCCATAATTATTCTATTTAAATGTTCCTTTGAGTTTAGAACTGGAACAATGATGCTTATTTTATCCATATAGTATTCCTCGTTTCTTGATGGTTATTCTAATCAAAAAAGAGGGACTTGTCAAATCAATTTAGATACTTTTTTATTTGGCTATTTTTTTTATTGCATCTTTTATAACATCGATAGAATTCTTTAGTTTTTCAGTTTCAGTTTCATTTAAAGAAACGAATATTTTTTGACTTACACCTGCTCTATTGATGATGGCTGGCATACCTACATAAACACCATTTGTTTTATCATAATTTGATACAGTTATAATGGCATTTTCATCGCCTAATATAGCATTTGTTATTTTAACAAGGCACATTCCAATTCCATAATATGTAGCGCCTTTTTTATTTATAATTTCATAGGCAGCATTTCTAACATCTTTTTCTATTTCTGCTAATTCCTTTTCGTTTAAAAAGCTTTTAATATTTTGTAAACCGATATTAACATTACTCCAAGGAACGAATTCCGAATCACCGTGTTCACCTATAACATAACCGTGAACATTTTTAGGATTAATACTTAGTTTTTCACCTATTATATATCTTAGTCTTGCTGTATCTAAACTAGTACCACTTCCAATTACTCTATTATAAGGTAAACCAGAATATTTTTGAACTAAATAGGTCATTACATCAAGAGGATTGGTTGCTACTAAAAAGATGCCATCAAACCAATTATCCATTACTTTATCAATTATTGATTTAAATATTTCGCTATTTTTATTTATTAAATCCATTCTTGTTTCACCGGGATTTTGATTTGCGCCGGCTGCAATTACAACTATAGATGCATCTTTACAGTCTTCATATGATCCTACTTTTATATCTATTTTAGAAGGTGCGAATGCTAGACAATGGTTCAAATCCATTACCTCACCTTCAATGCGCTCATAATTTAAATCTATTAATGCAAGTTCATTTACATATGTTCTTTGGTTAATTAAAGCGTAAGCATAACTCATACCTACATTACCACAACCTATAATAACTACTTTGTTTTTTTCCATATTTCCACCACTTTCTTAAATAATTATATCATATTAATTGTTAATTTAATATAGTAAATAGTTAATTTGATTTTATATAAAAATGTGATATAATACAAAAGAAAAAAGTTTAGTTTTACCTAAACTTTGTAATTCATCTGGCAGGGGTAGCAGGAGTTGAACCCACATTAACGGTTTTGGAGACCGTCGCTCTACCATTAAACTATACCCCTACGACAAAATATATTATACATTAGAATATATACTTTGTCAATTAATAATTATGAAGGAAGATTAAAAATGAAAAAAATTGAATTATTGAGTCCAGCTGGTAGTATGGATGCTTTAAAAGCTGCTATCCATAATGGCGCGGATGCTATATATTTAGGTGGAAAAAAATTTGGAGCGCGTGCTTTCGCGCAAAATTTTAGTGTAAATGAATTAATAGAAGCAATTAATTATGCTCATATATATAATGTAAAAATATATATAACTGTTAATACAATAATTTATGAAGATGAGTTTGAAGATGCTTTAGATTTTATTGAGTTTTTATATAAAAATATTGTAGATGCTGTAATAATGCAAGATATTGGACTTATGTATGAAGCTCATAAAAGATTTCCTGGTCTTATAATACATGCTTCTACACAGTGTCATAATCATAATATAGAAAATATTGAGTTTTTTAAGAGTATTGGCGTTAAAAGAGTTATATTAGATAGAGAAATGTCTTTAGAAGAAATTAAAAAATTAAATACTGATATGGAAATTGAAATATTTATTCACGGAGCTTTATGTATAAGTTATTCTGGGTGCTGTTTAATGAGTTATTTAGGGGGCGGTAGAAGTGGTAATAGAGGTGAATGTACAGGATGTTGTAGATTACCTTATAAATTAATTGAAAATAATAAAGAACATAAAGCAAATGGTGAATATTTAATAAGTACAAAAGAGTTAAATACTTCAAAGAGAATAAAAGAAATAATGGATTCTAATATTGTTTCTTTAAAGATTGAAGGAAGAATGAAGAGTCCAGAATATGTTGGATTTATAACAAAATATTATAGAAATATTATAGATGGTAAAAAAATAACTGAAGAAGATGAGAAAAAATTAAGCTTATTATTTAATCGTGATTTTACAGAAGGCTATTTGTTTAATGAGAATAATATTACCAACATTAAAACATCTAACCATCAAGGAATTATTATTGGTAAAATAATTGAAGTTAACAAAAAATTTGTTAAAATTAAATTAAATGAAGATTTAGATCAAGAAGATGGTATAAGATTTGAAAATAATAAGGGAATGATTGTTAATAAATTATATAATAGTAAAATGTTATTGGTTTCAAGTGTTTCTAAAAATAGTGTTGCAATTATCGAAAACAAATGTGATATCAACAAATTAGGAAGTGTACGCAAAACAACTAGTGTGAAATTATTAAAAGAATTACAAAATTATGAACAAAAAAAATTAGATGTTTCATTTACAGTTAAAGCTAAAACGGGGGAAGCTCTTGAAATCGTCATAAATGATGGAACCTTTATTTTAAGCGAAAAAGGTAATAAAATAGAAAAATCGCAGACTAGTGAAACAACAAAAGAGATGATTGTAAAACAATTATCAAAATTAGGTAATACACCTTTTAGATTAAAAGAAATTGAAATTATTAAAGATGATAATATTTTTATAAGTATAACAGAACTAAATTGTATAAGAAGAAATCTTGTCAGTAAATTGATTGATAAAAAAACTAAAATTAAACCGAAAGAAATTAACAAAGTTGTTGATAAAGTTATAAATTATAAAGATAATAAAGAAACAATAAACATTTTTGTTAACAATGAAGAACAATATAGGGCTGCTAAGGAAGAAAATGTTGATAACATATATACTAGTAACGTATTTTTACACAAAAAATATCCGGAAACGTTTTATAAATTACCTAGAGTTATATTAAGTAGAGAAAATATTACAAATGATAATTTGTTAATAACCGAAATTGGTTCTATAGTGTATAGTTCAAATAATAATGTTTTTGGTAGTTATGAATTAAATGCTATAAACAATCATAGTTTACAATTACTTCATCAAAGAGGTATAAAACAAATAACAATATCTCCTGAGATAAATGATAAAATTAATTTAATTGATAATATGAATAACAATATTGAAATTATTGTTTATGGATGGATAGAGGCTATGGTAATGAAACATTGTATTGTTAAAAATATAACTAATAATCATAGTTGTAATAAAAAATATTATTTAAAAAGCAAGAATAATGAATTATATCCTATTGTTCAGAATAATTGTTTAACAACTATTTTAAATTATAAACCTATAAATAATATAGATAAGATAAATTATTATAAGGATTTAAATATTAAGCATTTTAGAATTGATTTATATAATGAAAATTATAATGAAACAATAAAAATAATTAAATCTATTAAGAATAATATCATATAATATTAAAGGTGATATGATTTGGCTATATTAGCGCATACTTCAAAGGAAAGAGATATGCTTGCTCGTTTGATGAGAGCTGAAGCTTTGGGTGAAGGTGATCTGGGAATGTTAATGGTTGGTAATGTTGTTGTTAATAGAGCACTTGCTGATTGCTACACATTTAAGGATTTAAGGAATCTAAATGAAACGATTAATCAGACTCCTGGGGGATTTTCAGGGATAAATAGTCCTTTATATTTTAGTAATCCAACTACTAAGGAAAAGGATTTAGCTGATAAGGTATTAAAGGGGCAATATTATTATCCTGCTACTAATGCCTTATGGTTTTATGCTCCTGGTACAAATACGGATTGTGCTCCTACGTGGTGGGAGCAAAGAAATTCTGGAAGGTATAAAAATCATTGTTTTTATATTCCTGATCCAGGGATATGTAAGGAAATACATTAAAGCAAGACTTTTGGTCTTGCTTTTATCTTTTCCCTTCTTCACCTTTATAATCTTTTAAGGCATGATTATATTCTTTTTTACTTTCTTCTATACATTTTTGATAACTTTTTGATGATCTTTGATATGCATAGAAATCATAATTTTTTTTGTTTTTTATATTAATATGAATTATAAAGTCATATATATTTTCGTTTAAATCTTGATATATACATAATATTCTATTATGACTTATTCCATTCTTATTAAGGTAATTTGTTAATAACATTTGGATTTGAATTATATTATTTGATGCTACATCTAATGTTGTAAATAATTGCTGGTTCATATTTTTTTCTAATAATTGTGTTCCTTTTATACATTCCCCTGTTAATAAATCATAAAATTTTATATTACTTGCTACGCCATAACCTATGTTTTCGAGAATTATATTGAATGGTATTTCTATTTCTTCGCCAACATCTTCTTTTTTTAGTTTTATATAGTATTTATATTGATCTAGTGCTTTTAAATTTTGCAAACTTTTTAATACTAAATATGGTTTATGGTTTTCTTTGTTTTCATTTCTTGCTCTTCCGTGTACGGTATAAACTGCTACAAAGATGCTTACTAGCACGGTTAATAAGGATATAATTATTGTTATTTTATCCATTAATAGCCCTCATTAAAATATTTTTGCAGAATATAATCCATTGTTATTTTTATATCCGGAAATACTTTTATTCTTTCTAAATCATTTCTCGAAAACCAGCCTACTTTTTGAACGTCATCATCTACGTCTTCGTGTTCTACTTTATTTATAGGAATAGCTGGATATATAATATCTATATGTGTTTTTCCTTTTAGTGTTCGATTTTTTTGAATACCAAGCGGTCTTATAAAGTCTTGTTCTCTTGGAAAGTTTTCCCCTAATAGTTTTATTTTAACGCCTGTTTCTTCCCATACTTCTCTTAATGCTGTTTCTTCTGGGGTTTCGCCTTTTTCAATATGACCTCCTGGTTGAACCCACCTATTAAAGTCTTTATGGTACACTAAAAGTATTTTTTTATTAATTGGATTTATTACAAATGCAGATGCACAAAATTCTTTATCCATTATATATCACCTTATTTTTATTATAAAATAAAAAGGCTTATAAATCAATAAAGTCCTTTATTATTTTGTAAATTGTGCGTAAATTATTCTAATATATTTTTTATTTCTTCGTTTTCTTTTTGTTTATAAATTGTTAGTTTATCATTTATATCCATTGTACAAAGTAAAATATCTTCTAATTTTACTTTTTTTGTTTTTAATTCTTTTAATAACCATTTATCATCTTTATTCATTTGTTTTAAATTTTCTTGCATTATTTTTTTATCAATTATTACATTTGCTACTAAACCATTTTTTTCAGGATTTAATTTCATATCTTTAGGTGTTAATGGTAAATATTCTGGTTTTAGTAGAATACTTAATTTTCCATTTGCTTCCATTAAAGCATAGTTTATTTGATTTAAATCAAAAACATTATTATTTCTACATTCTTCTAGTAAATCGTTTATATCAAGTTTTACTCTTTTTAGGGATTCTTTGATAATTTTGCCATTTTGAATTACAATAGTTGGGGATCCCATAAAGAATCGTCTTGCTACAATACTTTTCATTGTTATTATTGATACAAAGTATGCTACTAAACCAAATATTAAAACAGCTACTACACCATTTATCCATTCTGCTTCAAGGTTTATTGTTACTTCGGCGGCAAAGTTACCGATTGATATTCCGATAACATAATCAAACAAGCTTAATTGAGATACTTGTTTTTTTCCTAATATTTTTGTTATTAAAAATAGTGTTACTAAAGATATTATTGCTCTATAGGATACTTCTAATATTTCTTTATAATCAAACATTTTATCACCTGTATTATTATTGGTAATAATTAGTTTTATATACTAAAAAAGTATAGTTTTCTATACTTTGCAAAATGTTTCTTCACTATTTGACATATGATACTCTAATATATATGTTCCTGGCACAGTTACTTTTAAAGTATAATATCCTTCAATTTTTTTTCCGCATTTAGGGTTTATTGGGTATTTTTCTAATACTCCTTCTGTTATTAAGAAACTAATCGGAATATTGATTGTTGTATTTTCTTTATAAATGTCTAATTTTATATTATTTCCTTCTATATTAAGTGTTTTTCCTTCATTTTCTAATACATAACTTTTTATTCTGTTTTCTATTTCATTTAATTGTTCTTCATATAGTTTATTACTTGCTTCTTTTTGGACATTATTATATACGCTTACGCCTATTAGGCCAATTATACCTAATATCACTATAATTGCTAGTAATTCAACTAATGTAAATCCTTTTTTCATAACTACCTTTCTATTAAATATAGATTGCTTAATAGGATACCTGTTCCTTCTGCTACACAGGATAGTGGATTTTCTGCTACTTTAACATTTACTTTTAGTTCTTTTTCTAAAAGTTTATCTAATCCGTTTAGTAAGGCTCCACCTCCTGTTAAAACGATTCCTTTTTCGATAATATCTGCTGATAATTCTGGCAGTGTTTGTTCGAGAACGTTTTTAACGGTTCTTACAATTTGATAGACACTATCTAAAAGGGCTTCTTTTATTTCACTTGATGTTATTTGAATCGTATGTGGCAAGCCTGTTACAAGATTTCTTCCTCTTACGGACATTTTAGTATTTTTGTCTTCAAATACTGTTCCGATTTTAATTTTGATTTCTTCGGCGGTTCTTTCACCTATTAATAATTTATATTTGTCTTTTATATATTTTGTGATGTCTTTATCTAGCGTGTTTCCAGCAATTTTGATTGAGGCCGAGGAAACAATTCCTCCTAATGATAGTACGGCTATATCTGTTGTTCCGCCACCAATATCGACAACCATTGAACCACTTGGTGCGGATATATCTAATCCGGCTCCGATGGCGGCTGCTTTTGGTTCTTCTTCAATATATACTTTTTTAGCGCCGGTTTTTTCGGCTGCTTCTCTTATGGCATTTTTTTCAACACCGGTTATATTGGTCGGGCAACATATAACAATTCTTGGTCTTAAGAATATATTTCTTCCAAGTATTTTTTTTATGAAGTAATCTAACATTATTTCGGTTGTTTCAAAATCAGCAATTACACCATCTTTTAATGGTCTTATGGCTTTTACTTTTCCTGGTGTTCTTCCTAACATTTCTCTTGCTTCACTTCCGACTGCTAATAGTTTGCCGTTTTCTTCATCATAGGCTACAACACTTGGTTCATTTAGGATTATTCCTTCTCCTTTTATATAGATTAGTACGTTTGCGGTTCCTAAGTCTATTCCTATATCTTTGCTGAACATATTTTCCTCCTTTATTATATCATATTTTTCTTTTGATTCAAATATTTATTTTTAGTTGATTCGCCACCTCTTATGTGTCTTATTTCTATATGGTATTTTAATATTTTATCGACTTCATCATAAAGGTTTTTATCTATTTTTTTGAGTCTTTCGCTTAAGTCTTTGTGAACTGTGCTTTTTGATACTTTAAACTTATTTGCGATTTCTCTTACGGTTTCTTTTGTTTTTATAATGTAATTAGCTTCTTCTATTACTCTAGTTCTAATTTTTAACATAAAAACACCCCTTAATAAAATATATAGATTATGGGGATTTTTATACTTATTTATTTAATTCTTCTAGGGTTTTTGAATAACTTTTTTCTGGGTTAATATTTTTCCCGTTTACAATTAATTCAAAGTGTAGATGGTCGCCTAAGTCTTTTGATAGGTTATTTTTTCCTGATTCACCAATTCTGTCTTGTTTATTTATGATGTCTCCTTCTTTAACAATAACATTTTTAAGGCTTCCGTATATACTCATTATATTTTCGCTATGTTTAATGGTTACCATTGTTCCCATTATTTCGTCTTCTTCAACTTTTATTACTTCTCCTTCATAGATTGCTAATACATCAAATGATTCTTCGCCTTTATATATTACGCCTGTATTTGGCATATAGGTATTTTCATAATATATTATGGAGTTTTCGTGATTTTCTTCTTTATAGTCATAGAATGATTTTTCAACTTTTACTCTGGCATCATTGAATGGTTTTTCTAATCCTTTTGATATATTTATTACAGGATATACTTCATCGAATATATTTTTTGTGACATATCTTGTACTTATATATTCTTCGGTATTTGATAATGCTTCATATGCAAATAATCCTCCTATAAGTGCTAGACTTCCTAATGCGTATATTCCATATACAACTGATTCTTTTAATTTTCTCATTTTTCCACCTCAGTTATATATTGTACGTTTTTTTAATATTTATACTTTTTTATTTTTACACCACTATAATAGTGTTTTAGGATTTCATCATATTTGTAGCCTTCAATTGCCATTCCTTCGGCTCCATATTGACTCATTCCAACGCCGTGACCAAATCCATTTGTGGTTATGTTTATATTGTTTCCTTCTTTTTTTATGGTAAAGCTTGTTGATCTTAAGCCGAATATACTTGATATTTTGCTTCCTGTAAAGTTAACGTTATTGATTTTTATGTTTTTAATTCTTCCGGCACCGCTTACATTTGTTACTTCTATTTTGATGTTTTCATCATATGATAGTCCTAGCTTTTTATAGAAATTATCCAATGAAAAAGTATAATAATCGTAAAATACAGGAGAAACTTTTTCATCCCAGGTACTTGACACACTTTTTAAATAAGGAAGGCTTACATTAAAGACATCTTTGGCATCTTCAGTTTTACCGGTACTTGTTGAAAAGAAAAAGGCATCAACTACTGCTCCATTATAGTCTAGATATTCACAAGATGTTGCATTTACAATTTTTCTTAATTTGTTTATATTGGTTGTATAATTGGTTCCCCAAGCTTTTTTTAGGTATTCATTATCTAGATAAACCTGATTGTTAGTATTGTCTACAACATCATAACTTTTGTTTTTGTTGTATTCCATTCTTTTTAGGGCATAACTTCTAGATGCAACTGCTTGTGCTTTTAAGGCTTCTTCTTTAAAGTATAATGGCATTTCACCTGCTAATACTCCCACTATATATTCTTCAAATGGTACTTTTTCAATTTTGTTTGTTTTACTTCTTAAAACTCTGATTGTTTTTTTGTTATGACCTATTTCTATTAGTTTTGTTTCTTTTTTATCTAATATACTTGTTAATAATAATGGTAGTATCAATATAATTATTATGCTTATTATTAGTTTTTTCATTACATCACCTATTATAATTATATTGTTTTAATTTTAAATATTTTGTCACATAAAGAAAAAAGTGAGCAAAAAAACTCACTTATATTTGATTACTTTTTATAACATTACTATTTGATGATTTGGTTGCAATCGTTCGATCCGTTGTTCAGTAAATGAGCTACTATCTATTGTTATTCTATAGAATCGTATTCCATATAAGTTATTAACAAAATTATTATTTTTTAGTAGGTCCAATATTTTATTAACATTCTTTCTATTTTCTATTACTTTATCAACATTTTTGCTCTTGTCTAATTTTTTAAATTTAGCACACTTTATTACAAGCATATCAAAACAAAAATTTCTAATTTAATTTTAAGCAAGATTTAAGCAAGATTTAAGTAAGATAACTATTGATAAAATAGTTATTTTTATTTAAAAAAACTAGAAAAATCTAGTTTATTTTGCAATATTATTTTCTTTTAAGAAATTTGTGTATACGCTTTCTTCAGCATAGCCCTTATCATAAGAAGCAATTATTTTACCATTTTTGGCAAGTGCTAATAATGGTGTGAAGAATCCTTCCTTATCAAATGCTGGTACAGTTGCTATTAACTTTTTAGCTATTGCTTTTTGTTCAGCTGTTGCTTTTTCCGGATAGCCAGAACCAATATAAGCATCATAAGCATTTAATGAATAAATTGTTACACCTGTTAAATATGAAGTCCTTTTTAATTGTGGTATTGCTTTTTCACAGAATGAGCAACCATCTCTTTGAATTAATATTACAACAGGCTTTTTGCTTTTCAATAATTTATAATATTCATCATAAGTTATCTCTTTTAATTCAGTCAAACCATAACCTTTTATAAGGTCATATTTTGCTAATTTTTCAGCAAGCGCTACTTCTTCAGTCATTCCTGAAATTGTTTCGTGAACTTTACCTTTTCCAATTATTGCCATTGTTGGTGTACCAAAATCAGTTGTTGCATTTATTTTTTCTTTAATATATTCTAATTGACTATTTGTTATAATATCTGTATCAACATACAAATATTCAAGTCCATACTTACTTGTTAATTCATCTAGAATTGGTTGTTGTTTTTGGCACCATGTGCAAGTTTCGTGTCCTATTTCAATGAAAGCATATTTTTCACTATTATTAAAGGCTTCATCAAATTTAGCAACAATTTCTCTTCCCTTTGCTCCGCCTATATAATTAATAATTGGTAATACGATTATTAGTAATAATATAAATACTAAAACCGTTATAAATCTCTTGTTTTCCATACTTCCTCCTCAATGATGTAATTACATCTATAACTTATTATAACATATTTTTGGTAAAATTAATTATTTTTTTTAATATATTTGTTTAATATTCTTTTTTTGGCTTTATTTTGATTTGATTTTAATATTTCGTCAAAGAATTCTTCTTGTATTTTATAGTATTCTCTTTCTAAAAAAATACTATTTGGTTTTATTATTATATTTTCTTTTTCAAATACAGAACTATCTTTAATTGATAGAATTAAGGTATCATATTGTTCTAAATCACGATACATTCTATAATTAGCCTTGGGATCATTATATTTTTTTCTTTCATCTACAGCAGAATGCACTACATCAATTTCATCAGTATATTTATAGGTTCCTAAATAAACATATATCTTATTTGTTTCATTTTGTTTTATATTGTATATAAAGCGTTCTATAAAATAACTTGATAATGCTTCTTTTTTTACTTTTTCCCTTAATTCTTTTTCATTTTCATCATTCATTAAAACCTCCTAAATTATTTAATATTATCTTTTAAAATTTTAATAATTTCTTTATTTCCTTCTAAAGATAAATGAATACCATCAGGCATTAAATAATTTGTTTCATCGAAATATATTATACCATTGATTTTTTTAGAGTAAATAAAATATACTTCTTTTTTATCTAATAATTTTAATAATTTTTGATATTCTTTTTCAGTTATATTAAATGTTTTATCAAATATAAATACTATTTTGTTTGTTAATTTCGAATTATTTTTTATATTTTGAATTAATGATTCATATGTAAAATTATCTATATTAAAGTTTGATTCTTGATATTCATTTAATATGTACTTGTAAGCATTTAATAGCATATCATTTCCATAAAAGGTAAATTTTTTATTTTGTTTTTCTTCGTGTTCTTTTATAATATTATTTTTTTTGATTTGATTTTCTTTTAAATAATTATTATAAATTGCATCATATATCATTAAAGCATATGCTTTTCTTCCTTTAGGGTTTAAATGGATACCATCTACATAAAAGTATTCTTTATGGTCTTTAGAATAGTTATACCAGTCAATTATTTCAAGGTTATCATATTCACTTGCTAAGCTTTGTAAGTTTTTGTTAACATAACTTAGATTAGTTGTATTTATCCAAAATACTTTTTTGTCTTTTAAGAGATTCATTATTTGATTTTTGCAACTTTTTGAACATTCACCATTTGTCCCTAGGTGAAGTATAACAGGATTACCGAGTACATTCTTTTGTTTTAATTCTTCTATAACATCTACTGCTTTCCACATACTTCTTGATACTTTGGCATCTATATAACTGTTTGGAAAGATATTTTTAATATTCCAAGATGCTCCTACCATAACGGAATCACCAACTGCTGATATAGGCAATTGTTTTATGGTTTCTCTTAATTTTTTTTCATCATCTTCAATTGATTTTAGTTCTTCATTTAATTTTTCTTGTTCAGCTTTTAATAACTCACTATATTTTTCATTATTTTGTTCCATCATTTTTTCGTTTTGTTCTAGTTGTTTTTTTAGATCATTCATTTCTTTGGTATAATCTTCTGCTTTTAAATAGATATATGAACCGTATAATAGAATTATTGGTACCACTATATATTTTAATTTTTTTGTTTTTAATAATTTTTTTAGTAATATTGATAATAATAGTGTTATTAATATGATAAGTGCGATTTTTTGATTTTTATTTATTTCTATATATTCAAAGATAAATATAACTGGGTATTGTATAAGGTATATTTCATAGCTAATATTTGATATATAGTCAAATATATTTGTTTTGTTTGTTTGTTTAGTTCTGCCATAATCTAATAGTCTACAAGATATAATGGTTGCTAGAATAAGTGCAAGATTATAATAATTAGATGATGGTTTTATTAGAATAAACATTGTAATTAATAATATTAAGTAAGTATAAAATAAAATCGTTTTGATTAAATCTTTTTTAAATAATTGTTTATCATAATATGTATGGATAAATCCTAATGTTATACCAAATGTGTAAGAAAATAGTCTTGTTAATGTATTATAGTAAGTAAATATTATACTATTTGTAATACTTGATTTATAGAAATAGATTGCTCCAATAATACTTAATAGAAACATAAATATTGTTGGAATTATTTTGTGTTTTATTTTTTTACATACTTTTAATATTAGTGGAAAAATGAGTTCTAATTGTAAGAGTATTGATATATACCATAAGTGAATAAATGGTGATGCAGTGCTTCTAGCAAAGTAATCTTGATTTGCTTTTATTTGCCAAAAGTTATTATAACCAAATATTACGGATGTAGTTTCGGGTTTTAGATTAAACCAGTAAATATTTTTGAATAACTGCACTACTATTATTGTTAGCATAACTGTTATTAGTAGTGGTATATATATTTTAATAAATTTATTTTTGTAATGTTCTATTAGAGAAGTGTCTTTTTTAAGAATTGAAATGCAAGTAAAATAACCACTTATTACAAAAAAGGTACATACTGCTAGAAAGCCGCCTTTTAAGATATTTAAGTGGTATAGTAATACACTTGCACATATGATGCATCTTAATATTGTTATATTTGTATAGTGTTTTTTACTACTCATATTATACCTCTATATACATTATATCATTTATAGTTTGATTTTAAAATATATTTTATTTTTATAGACATTTCATTTTTATTTAGGTTTAGATTTTTTATAATTCTTTCTTTTCCTAAGGGTGTTGTGTGAATTTTATCTATATTATTTATAATGTCTAACATATTTGGTCCTTACATATATTTGATTTTTTATTTTTAATTATATATATTAATCTTATTATGTAGTATAGAATTGTACATAAAACAATAAATGTAATATATACTACTAATTGTATTACGGGATATAATACTATATAGTTACCTATTTTTATTTGTTTATTAAATAATTTACCTAATGATTCTATAAAATTAGTTGCGACTGTTTGGTTAAACATAAATAGATAGTTTGCTTCATAAAAGCTATTATTGGTTTTTAGAGCGAGTGCATTAAATAGGGTTCCGATAATTAATACAAATACAAAATATATAGTAAAGCCTAGAAGGCAGTCTTTAAGGGCTTTTTGATCTAGTTTTGGAAATAGTTTTAAAGAAAGCGCAAGTAAGGGTACAACCAAAACGTTTGTGTGTTCAAATATAAAATGCATATTGTATAAATAAAATAATCCTTCTCCGTCTAAATCTGGCAGAAAAAGAGCAAATAAGACCCCTATTACATTTACTATAAGCGTAAAATTAAATATTCTTTTATTTTCAGTTATTAATGATAATAATATTAGGTAGGCTCCTATATTACATAGTTGAAATGGTAATCTTTTTATACTCATTGATATGGCACCGAACATTTGATTATATTGTAAAAATAGTGATAAAGATAGGATTAAACATAGGATTTTTTTTATTTCTTTTGGTTTATTTTTAAATATTTTGTTTAGTACTAATATTTCTATTATAATAAAAAGTATCCATAATAGATGAGGCAAAGTCCATTTATCAAAGATTATATTTGAATAACCGAATAGGTGTTGGGGTATATAGATTGGTATTGATGATATTAGTAAAAAAATTAATATTACAAGGTATTTAGGAATTTCTTTTATATTGATTTTGGTTTTATTTTCTTTACTTAACATTATAATTATACTTAGTTCAAGTAACCATATTATTCCTTGAATTATACTTCTAAATATAGGGTTTATTAGGAATTTTTTAAACGATGCACTTAATATATCTATACTATTTAAACCTCTTCCTAAAGTTGATGTATAGTTTTGTAGGTGGATGGGATAACATATTATTGATATTATTATCATTGGGAGGGAAAAATATTTGGCAATTTTTTTGATAATTTGATTATTATAGAATACGGCAACAGGCAAGATTACAAAGTTTAATGCATTAAACCATCTTACTAAGGCATATATTATGTCTTTTAGTGAATGAGTTAATTCATTATTATCAAAGCATCTAACGTAAGCATCTGGTAAAGTAATTGTTACAATAAATATAATTATGCAATAAATTATTACTAATATTTTTAGTATTTTATTAATGTTTTTATTTTTTTTTAATATAAATGGCATTAATAATAGAAATGATAGTGAAAAAAACAAATAAAACATCTAACTACTCCTTTTTACTTTGTGAGTATATTATATCATTTTATTTGTTATTTGTGTATTATTTATTTGCGAGTTCTAGTATTTTTTTCATTGTGTTTTTAGTTCTGATTGTTATATATTTACTTATACTTGTACTTGCTGTTTTACTCCACCAATTAGTTTTTTGATAATATCTTAAATCAAAAGACCAAAACATATTATTTTTATATTCTTTTATTATTTCGTATTCTTTTTTTGGTTCTCCTAATACATTATAGATTTCTTTGTACGTGTGGGGTTCGATAATAAATATAATATTGTCATATTTTTGTTTATTTCCATCAATCAGGTTCATTATTTAATAATTCTTCTAATTCTTTGATTTCTATTATGAAAACGGGAATATCAAGTGCGAATGTATCTTTTATATGTTGTTTTAACTGTTTCATTAATTTTGTTTTATTTTTCTATCATCAAATGACTTTTTTATAAATGGTTTATAGTTATTTTGTTTTCTTCTTTGATAGTTTACTTCTTTTACTTTTTGTTTTGCTTCAAAAAGGTGACATCTTCCTGATAGGCCATATCCTTTTAATGATGGTGATACTGCTAGACAAATTGTTTTATCGGTCCTTGATTCATCAGCAACTACTAAATTAGTTGTTAAGGGGTCAAGATTTCTTTCTCTACATTCTACTGATGCATAGAAACTTTTTAAATCAATACATATATATGCTTTGTCTATTTTTATCACCTGCCCTCAAAGATATTATACCACAAAAAAAGTATTTGGTTCTTTAAGATAATTGTTAAGATTTACCATTTTTTGGTTTATCAAATTATTATATTTGCAATTTTTTATTTGTTATGTTACTATAGAGACATATTCAAGGAGTGGTGATTAATGAAATATTATTCTATAAATGGGAAGGATAGGAGTAGTTATATATTATCTTATAAGATTATTGATGGAAAAATTATTACTAAATATGCGAATGGTGATTGTTGTTCTATTACTTATAACCAAAAAAATGAAGATATGATTCTATCAAAGATGGAAGAACAGGCGCGAAAGGCTGAAATAATGCCTCTTAGTGATGATGAAAAAAGACTTCCACTGAGTCCTTGGATACTTATATTGACGGTTTTTAATTTTATTAATTTTGGTGGTTTACTTTATTTAATTGTTATGATTTTATCTTTTGGATGTACAATTGCTTTTATTATAAATCATATAATTTACAATTCGAGAAAAAATGATATTAAAAGGTTAAAATTTTTTCTAAATAATAAGGATATGTTAAATGATAGTATCAAAAATAATGATGATGTACTTATGAATACTAGTAAAAAAATGGTTAAACAAATCAAGTTAAGGAAATGTCAGGAAAAGGAAACTTTTAATATAAATAATATAGATAAATATTCATTAAAGGATTTAATTATATTAAGGGATAATATACAAAGTGTATATTTGTCTTGCTTTAAATATAATGATGTACTAGATAATGATTTAGATGAAATACAGGATTCTTCTTTTAAAAAAAGCTTAACTCTTCGCAAAAATAAAAATTATTAATTAAGCAACCTATATTATGGTTGCTTTTGTTTTGAGTGCTATTACTAGGTAAATACTTTTATACTATTTATTTGTTATATTCTTTTACTCTTGTATTTACGCCGTCTATCACTTTATATTCTCTATGTTTATTTTTTTCAATTTTTTTTAATAATTCTGTTTCTAAATCTATATTTAGAATTTCAGAAAGGCCTAACAAATATATTAATACATCGGCTATTTCTTCACCTAAATCATCTTTTTTCTTACGCCAAGCATCATATGCTTCGGCTACTTCACCATATGTTAAACAAAATTCTTTATTAACATCGGTTACATTAAATCCTTTATTTAATTTATTTTGATATACATCTTTTTGTATTTGCTTTAAATCTACCATTTGTTTCTCCTATTTATAATTCATTATATTTTAATTGCTAATTCAAGCGCAAGCACTGGAACTTCTTTTTTCTTATCAAAATTGGTTTCTTGACTTATACTTCTGCGTTCCCATTCAATGGCATCTAGATTATCACCTGCATAAAAGAATGTAAAATAGTTTAGTTTTTTTCGTTTACATACTGCTGCTATAACAGAGGCTTCCATTTCAACGCATAATACTTTTTTTGCTTTAAAATATTCAATTTTTTCTTTTGTTTCTCTATAGATGGCATCAGTTGTCCAGGTTGCGCCTTCGACATAATCAAAGGAATATTCTTTTAAAATACTTATAAATTGGTCTTTATATTTTTCATTTAGTTCAATTGTTTCGGAATCGGGTAAATAGTGTTGACTTGTTCCTTCATCTCTAAATGCTTTACTGGGAATTATTATTGAGCAATCATCTATTTTTTTATCAAGTACACCACAATTACCAAATATTATAAATGTTTCAACACCATTATAGCTCAAATCTTCTAGATCCGCGCTAATCCAAGGTCCGCTTATTCCAGCATTAAATATTACTATTTCTTTATCTTTATAATTAGCAACATAGACTGGCCTATGGAATGATGCTCCACCTAAATAACCCATTTTTTTAGTTTGGAGTGCTTCAACTATATTTTCAAATAGTTTGATTGAATATACTCCAACGGCAACTTTAGGGAGTTTAACTTCTTTTTCTCTTTTATCATTTTCATCTCTTATACCTTTAGACTTTATAAAGCCTTCTGCTCTACTATATCTTATCATTTTTATCACCTCTTTTAATTTATTTTTTATTATATATTATTATTTTTCCTATATAAAGTTAGTTTTTTAACAATAAAGCAACTTATTCTTGTATTGATGTAAGAACTTCTTTATTTTAAGCTCTTCATCTACTGATAATTTACCTGGAATTGCAATTAGTAATGGTTTATTTTTGTTTTTGCTTTATTTCTATTATTTTTTATATACTCTTTTTCTTCAATACTTAAATTACTCAATAAAGACATTTCTTCAATATAATTTAATTCAAATAGTCCATCATAATAATTGTCTTCTATCTCAAAGGAATTACTTTCTAAATCAATAATAATACCACCTGTCATCAAAGTAGAACTAGGATATTTTTCTAGACTTTTTTCTCCAAATTTGCACAAATCGCTTTCTAATAATTTATAACCACTTTCATAATTATCTCCGGTTATCATAAATCTATCGATATTATAATATTTATCTAGTGCATCTAATAATAATCTATTATTAGTATTTTTCCTTCTAACATAAGAAAGTATTTTCCAAACGGTAAAAGTAGGTATTCTTTTTAAGTGAAGGTTTTTGTTTCTTCTACTTTCTAAGTTTTCAATTAAAGTATTATAATAATCTAAATATTTACTATTTTTAATGCTTTCTATATGTTTGTATAAATCCAACTCTTCCATTTTCTTATCACTAAATAAAAATTCTTCATACATATCTACTGTACTACTATTTACATTAGCCATTAAATAATATTTTTTATGTTCTAAATCATAATTTATGTTTTTAAGTTCTAACTCAACTAATTCTCTAATTGCATAATTATTCTTATATATATAATTACTACTTAATAATTTCTTTTTTCTCTTTTCCAATTTATCTTTTTCAATACCAGGACCTATACATAAAGCAAGTATTAACTCTCTATTTTGATATAGATACATATATCTTTTAATAATTTCATTTTTTATGTTCATTTATAAACCCTCCTATTAGTAGTATAGCATATATTAGTTTGATTCAAAAGAAAAAATTTGAATAATTATTTGTAAATATATTCTAAAATAAATCAAGAACAATTAGAAGAAGTTTTGATGGAAGGGCAACATCGTTAATTTTTTATGCTAGTATATTTTTAATCATTGTATTCTTTATTGCTTTTACCAAAGTATCTTTATTTAATTCATCATAAAATCTAGTTAAAAGTATGTATAAATCATAAAAATCTTTTGTTCTTGTATTCATAATATTATCAGTTATAAAAGTTTCAAATTTTTCTGCAATTATTGTTTCTTTATTAAAAGTCATAATTTTAATGTAAGAATCATCAAACATACATTTATACTTAAATTCTAATTCTCTTGGTGTAATTGGATCTCCTACTGTAATATCAATTGATAGTGGTACTTGTAGATGTTCTTTAAATCCTATTAAACTAACTTTTATTCCACCATATTTATCTATCAGTCTTATTTCCTTTGTATTTTTAATTTTAAAATTAATACCATCTTTGCAATCAATAGAAATTATTTCATTAAAAATATTTTCTAATTCTTTTGTATCCAAAGGTAAACCTTTTATCATTGTATCCATATCTTGGGTAGTTCTACGTTTATCTCCATATATTGCAGATAGTAAAAGTCCGCCCTTTAGAATAAAGTTATTTTTATACTTGCTTTTTGATATACGATATAATAATCTTTCAAAAAAATACATTTGCATTATATCTTGTGGTTCTAAATTATTCTCGTGTGCTTTAGTTTTAATTTTTATTTTTAAATTTTCTGCATCTAACACTACATTAACACCTCCAAATACTTGTTTATATCATCTTCGATATTAAACTTTTTAGCATATTCCATAAGTTTTGGTAAATCTCTTTCATTTTTATTATTTAAATACTCAGTAATAGCATATTTTATAGTTTCAATATCTTGATTATCTTTATCTCTTAATAAATCACATATACATCTTTCTGCATTATAACAAAGGATATTTTGTCCTTGTGGACTTTTAATAGTCATCTTTCCTATTTCAAATATTTCATTTTTTACATAATGTAATTTAACATTATCATATTTTTTTAAACTTCCATTATATCCTCTATTTACTGTAATATGGTATGTACTTGGTACAGTTTCACATAAGTTTAAAAAGTATAAGGCAGTTTCATGTGAAAATACAGCATTATTTCCATAAGTTAAATTAAAATATTCATCACCCCAAGCAGAAGGTAATACATATAAACCATTTTTTATTCTTTCTAATTGTCCTTTATTAACAAGTCTAGTTAAAAACACTCTGTTAATATCATTTTGAGAAATTTCTTTAGTTGTAATAATTCCATTGTTGTCTTTTATAAGTTTTAAAATTTGTTCTTCTTTATTCATAAATATTAGTTCCTTTCTACATACAATTATGGCACATATGTATGTTATTTGGAACACATATATATTATTTTCTTTAAATTTTACAATTCTATTTGTCAAAAGAAAAATGTTATCACGTTTTCTATGATAACATTCCTTATTTTTCAATTGTTTTAACATTTTTTAATTTAAAAGCCTTTTAATCTCTTATTCTATACTACTTTCCGCAACATTGTTTATATTTTTTACCAGAGCCACAAGTTGTAGAAACTCACATATTTATAATACTTATAATATTTATAATATTATTGATATTTCAAGGCTTTAGCGTCTTGGTAATCTATTATATTTATAATATTTATAGTATTTTTGTTATTATAAATATTTCTCTCTTGCAAACAAATCGCAAACAATGTTTGCATTCATTTACTACGGTCATTATACTATCTATATCATATATTTACCAATGTGCGTTTTGTATTTTTGCACATTTATTATACTATAAATATTCATTTTTATCAATGGATCTATCCAATTATTTATATTTAATTATTTATATTTAATTATTTATATTTAATAATTTCTTCTATAATTTCAGATTTTGTTATCTTATCAAAAACATCAGTTGCTAATCGTTTAGATTTTTCTGTACTTGAAATATAATAATTTTCTGTTGTTTCTACATTTCTATGTCCAAGTATATCTGCAACATCTCTTATTTCAATTCCATTTGTTAATATCTTATTTATACATTCGTATTTATATCTCATTTTTAATAAATTTTTTCCAGAAATTTGTATTTTTAAGAAGTTTATTAAAAGCCAAGAATAAAATATATCCTATAAGACCTCCTAGAAAGTTAGTAATAACATCATCTATATCTGCCGCTCTACCCATAAAATACTGTAAAAACTCTATTCCAAAAGTTGTTAAAAATACAATAAGCATAGTCTTCCATATATTTCGTTTACTTTTATAAACTGCTGGAACAAAAAAGCCAAACGGAATAAATAATAGGATATTTGGAATTTTCTCAACAACAAACTGATATAGTCCAATTTCATTCCAATTAAAAGGAATAATATTTAATGTATGCGTCGAATCAAATGAAATCAGCATAAATAACATTGTTGCAAATACTATGAGAAATATAGAACAAACTAGACCTATATAACTCACTTGTCTTGTTGGACTTATCCCTTTTTTCTTCAACTTAAATAATATTGGTAAATATAAAATACTTATGATAACAACAAAAATTAAACCTAATCTTATATATGCTTCTATTCTGTGCATAACATACCCCACCTCTCTATTATTATACAATAATTATAAATTCTTTCCAAAAATCAGACAATAATTCTTGCTAGTCTATCTCCAAATCTGCATAGCAATTCATTTGTAATAGTATCTGCTTTATCAGCAACTTGTTCAGCAGTAATATTCTTATCTTCTCCTATAATTGTTATAATATCTCCAACTTTTACATTTGATATATCAGAAATATCAATTAGTAATTGATCCATACAAATTCTACCTATTACAGTGCCATAACTTTCATTTATTTTGACTTGCATATTTTTGTTAGATAAATTTCTCGGTATTCCATCTGCATATCCTATTGATACAGAGGCAATTTTTCTATTTTCTGTTGCAATGTATGTTCTTCCATAACTAACAGAATCGTTTTTATTTATTTCTTTTACACTTGTAATTCTGGCTTTCAATGACAAAACAGGTTTTAAGTTCAAATGTGTTAATTGATATGACTCGTATGAACTATTTATTCCATACATAAGAATACCAACTCGCACATAATCATAGTCTAATCCAGTATAATTTATTACACCATAACTACTCTGTAAATGCACTTTTCCAGTATCATATCCTTTTGTTTTAATTCTTTTTATAGTTTCATTAAATAATTCTATTTGTCGGTTAGTAAAATCAATATTTTCTTTTGTGTTAGAATCTGCAACGCATAAATGACTAAATGTTCCTAAAATATTTAATTTTTCATTTTCGTAAATCTTATATAATTTATCTAAATGATTATATTTTTCTCCTAATCTATTCATACCAGTATTTATTTTTATATGGCATTTTAACTTTTCATTAAAATTTAACTCTTTTATCTTTTCAGAATAATCATAGTCTATAATAGTTTGAATTAAATCATATTTCATAACATATTTTAAATCATCAAAATTAGTAAAACCTAATATTAAGATATTACCTTGTATATTATTTTTTCTTAAATATATACCTTCTTCTAATGTAGCCACTGCAAAATCAGTTATACCAATTTCTGATAATTTTCTTGCTATTAGTAATGCCCCGTGTCCATAAGCATTTGCTTTTACAACTGCCATTATCTTTGTCTTTGGAGAAATTATTTTTTTTATTTCACTTATATTATTTACTAAATTATCTAAATCAATTTCAATCCACGCTCTGTCTTTTAACAAATTATTTTCTTTCATTTTTTACTCCTTCCTTTATTTTTTCTATTAAAAAGGCAAATATTGTTGTTGTTATACAAACCAACAGATAGAGTATTAAATTATTTTCAACAAATATTTTATCCATTCCAATAATGCCAGAAACAAACCTAATTCCTACAATAAAAAGTGGGTGGAAAATATAAATATATGTTGCAATATTTCTTATTTTCTTATTTGATGTTTTACTATGATCCATTAAATAGCAAAACAAGAAGTACATAAGCGGAAGTAAAAATAAATACATACTATCGTGTCTTTGTAAATTATAATAATGTAAAATACTTCCTTCCACACTCATAAGAATAAAGAATAATAAAGCATACAATAAATCAAACTTTGTGGTTTTTCTTGTGCCTGCCTTTATAATATGTCCTAAACATATAAATATTGGTACATAGAATAAACCATTTCTCGTATAATCAAAAATATTAAAAATTAATTCATATATATTTTTTGTAATCTGATTCATAATAGTTATGCCATAATAACTATCTCCAAGCACACCTATTATGTATAATAATATCGTTGCAATTAAAGCCTTTTTTCGTCCTAATTTTTTAACTAAATAATATGTAATCCACACTCCAACAATAAGTGCTGGAAAATACCATAAATGATATAATGTTCCATTTATAAAAAAATCTTTTAATATTGTAATAATATCAATGTTCTTAAAACTACCCATATAAATATTTATTGGTAAATAAAGTAATATGCAAAGAAGATAAATTTTTAGTATTTTCTTTGTATAGTCAACTAAAACTTGTTTATCTTTTAAAGCCCTGTCTAATATATAATATCCAGTTATCATTAGAAATAAAGGAACTGCTATTCTTCCTAATATTCTTGTAAAGAAGAAATCAAATTCAGGACTAATTTTGGCAAATGGTGAAATATGTATAGCAACAATCAAGAACGATACTATAAATCTCCATATATCAATATTTATTTTTTTACTCATTATTTTTCTCCTTTGATAGTTAAAATAAATCCATCAACATTGTTTCCAGAAATATTATAATTTTCCTCCACCTCTAAACTAATACTTTCTTCTTTATAAGGAATGAAAAATATCTTATATTCTTCATAAATTAAAGGCTTATTTGGATATATAAAATCTTTCAAAAAATCTATATATTCTTCTAAACAAATATCTTTTTCTGTTATTATTTTTGAATGTGGATAACCAACATATCGAAAATGCCACTCTTCTTTTGATATTTTCGTGATTGCTTTCTTTTCGTCTTTATATCTCTCAATAAATCCATATTTTGGAGCAATATTTCTAAAACTTTGACATATACCATAATAAGGAAACTTAGGACAAATAAAATCAATATTTCCCTCATTTAATGCTAAATCTATTGCCAAACCTGTTTGATGTTCACTAGCATTAGGTAGTGCAACATATTTTTGTGTATATTCTCTGCCATTCTCTTTTAAAGATGTATTATATATATCTTTTTGTTCTTCAAGTGTTCTATACCCGCTTACAGGGACTATTTTATTTTCAGCATTTATATTATTCAGTATTAAGTGTAAAGAATAATTTGCAATATTATTTAATTTGATATTGTTGTATTCTTCATCAAAGGATACTAGATTATTTATTGTACTTTTCAATGTATAATCTGGATTAATAAGGACTAATTCTCCTTTTCCAATATCTTCTTTTTTTAAAGTTATATTTTTCATTTTTCCCACCCCAATTCAATTAAACGTTCAATAACTTCTTCAAAAGGAATACCAATTTCTTTTAACATACTAGGGTATCTTGAATGTGATGTGCAGCCCGGAATAGTATTTACTTCATTGAAAACGATTTTTTTATCTTTTGTGTAAAACATATCAACTCTGGCAAAACCACTACAACCTAATATTTTGTAAATGGCAAGAGCAGTATCTTTAATTCTTTCTCTTTCTTCTTTACTAATTCTTGCAGGTAAATGTATTTTACTTGTTTTCAAATTGTATTTTTCAAAATAATCAAAGAAGCCATCTTCTAACTCTATTTCATCCACTTCACCAATTATTAATTTATCTGTTCCTAATACAGCACATCCAACTTCAAATCCATCTACATTTTCTTCTATAATCACTTTATTATCATACCTAAATGCTTCTTTTAATGCTTCTTTTAATTCGCTTATTGTTTTTATTTTTGTAATACCAAAAGATGATCCTGCTTTCAAAGGTTTTACAAACAATGGAAAATGTAAGTTACGAATTTTATTTTCTATCATCTCGTAACTATCTTTTTCATTAAATAAATAAGATATAGGTGATAAATAACCATTTGAAGAAATAATTTTGTGGGCTAAATACTTGTCCATACATATCGCAGATGAAGTCATATCACACCCAACATATTTTATTCCTGCAAGTTCCAATAGTCCTTGTAATCTTCCATCTTCTCCGTTTTGACCGTGCAATACTGGAAAAGCAACATCAATTTGAATAATTTCATTTGTTTCTAAAACTATAATTCCGTGATCACTTCTATTTGTTGAAATTGTAATTCGTTTGGTATCTTTTTCATTTAACCATTCATCTTTTTCAATATTATTTACATCACCATTATATAAATAAAAATCCCCATCTCTTGTAATTCCAATCATCAATAAATTGTACTTATCTTTTTTGATATTTTTAATTACGGAAGTTGCAGATACAAGTGATACATCATATTCACTTGAACACCCTCCAAATAAAATTGCTACTGTTTTTTTCATAAAAATCACATCTCCTCTACTTTAACATCACTTGACAATTCATATTCAATAAGAACTTTCTCATCATATAATTTTTCTTTTCTGATTTCTTTTCTTGTTTTCTTGTCTATTTCAACTCTTATAACTTCAACGCATTCATAAATATTTTCGTTTTCTTTGACATACTTTAAATTTCCATTTACTATCTTATAATCAACATTTGATTCACTATTTGATAATATTTTCCCATACATATAATCTTCATCAAATGAAATGTCTATTTGATATATATTGTTAGTTTCATTTTTTACTTTTAAATCTAACCAACCACTACTAATTGTTGCGTCAATTCCTTCTAAAGAAGATTTATCTGGATTAGGAAAAGATTTTACTTTATGTCCGTGCCTTTCAGTAACTGTAAGTGGACTCATTAAAAATAGATAATGTAACAAATTACTTAAATGACAAAGCCCTCCACCTTTTTTTGCTACTATTTTTCCATCTACCAATATCAAACCATCTTTATATTTTCCGTACTTTTTACTGTTTCTAACTAAATAACAAAAGGAAAATGTTTCATTAGGATATATTAAAATATGATTCATAGTTTTACTTGCTATTTTTAAGTTTTCGACTTTGTTTTTTTGATAAATAATATCGTATCCACTATTTTCGTTTATCATCAATGTTTTAGTCTTACAAACTTCATATTTTAATTTTTCTCCAAAACTTTTAGAATACTTATTTCCGTCAAACTTCATTCCAATTTGATAAAATAAGTTCCTTTGCCATATTCGTAATGGTAATAAAAATGGAAATAATTGTGTTAACCTTTTTCTTGCCATTTGCAGCACCTCCAATCAACAAAAAAACAATCATTCAAATCAATACAATTAAATTATACTGATTTATGAATGATTGTTCTTTAATTCTATCTTAAATAAATCTTAAATTCTTCTTAAATTTATTTTAATGGTAATGTAACTCGGAAAGTTGTTTCTTCCTCATTACTTTCGGCAATTATTGTTCCGTTATGTAATTCAATTATGTCTTTTGCAATGGCAAGACCTAATCCACTTCCACCTGTTCTTGATGTTCTTGCAGAGTCTAGTCTATAAAACTTCTCAAATATTTTACTTAATTTTTCTTTTGATATTTGTCTCCCTTTGTTTATTACTTCAACAATTGCATTATTATTATCTTTTTTCAAATTGATTACAATTTCACTTTCTTCTTTACTATAACTAATAGCATTTTTTATAAGATTATTAAATACTCTACTTAATTTATCTGAATCACCATTTATACTGATTGGCTCATCATAATTCAATTTAATACTCTTATTTACTTCTCGTAAAGTGGGATAGAAATCATCAATTATTTGTTCCAACATCAAGTTAAGATTTAATTCTTCTTTTTCTAAAACAATTTTTTCGGAATTAAATCTAGCTACATCAAATAACTCATTGATTAAATCTTCTAATCTATATGATTTATCTAATGCAATAGAAATATAATTTTTTTGTTTCTTTTTTGGCATATCATCTATTTCATCCAAAATTGATAAATAACCTATCATTGATGTTAAAGGTGTCTTAATATCGTGTGCTAAATAAACTATTAACTCATCTTTCTTTTCTTCATTTTCTTTAGCTAATTTTTCATTTTTCTCTGATTCTCTTTTTAAGTGATTCATACGCTTTTGGATTTCTTCTAATTCATCTGGTAATTCAATATATTCAACATCTTTATTTACTAAATCTTCAGTTGCCTTTCCAACTTCATCAATATATCCAAAAACTTTCTTTAATAATCTATATAGTAGCACTAATGTTCCAATTACCCAAATTATTAGTATAGGAATTATAAGAGTTCTAAGGTCTGTTATGCTGTAAAAAAATTCTCTAAAATTGTTGTAAACTTCCGGTGAAATATCATATAGCCATTGAAAACTTAGCCTATCAATTAGTGCCACCAAAAGTAAAATACCAAATGGCATACATATAGACAATACCAATATTTTTATTACAAAATTTATAAATGTTTTTTTCAATAATTTATTCTTTTTACTTCTCAATTTTATACCCCACTCCATAAACTGTTTTTATATATTTTGGCTTCTTTCCAATATCATTCATTTTTTCTCTTAAATGTCTAATATGTACCATTACAGTATTGTTATCTTTTTCAAAATATTTACTTCCCCATACCTTAGAAAATAATTCATCTGTTTTAATTACTTTTCCTCTGTTTTCGCATAATAGCCATAATATTTCAAATTCTATTTTTGTTAGTTCGACCTTTTTTTCGTTGAAATAAAATTCGTGAGTATCTTTATTTATAAGTATCCCTCTAAAATCAATTACATTTTCTTTTTGATTTGAATTATTATACTTTTGACTTCTTCTTAACTGTGCTTTTACTCTTGCAATCAATTCCAAAGGTTGAAAAGGCTTTGTTACATAGTCATCTGCTCCTATCATCAAGCCATTTATTTTATCAATTTCTTCTACTTTTGCAGTTGCAAAAATAATCGGGAAAGTATATTTTTCTCTAATTTTATTGCATAGCATAAATCCATCAATTTCAGGCATCATAACATCTAAAATTGCTAAATCTACACCTAAATTATCAATATTATCAAGCACTTCTTTAGCGGAATAATATTTATAAACTGTATAATTTTCATTTTTCAAATATAATTCAACTAAATCTGCTATTTCCTTTTCATCATCTACAACTAAAATTTTATTCATCTTCCTCTCCCTTCCACAAGTTTTAAATTAACAATACATACTAATTATACCATACAAAACTTAACAAAATATATTGAATAACATTTTTTAGATAAATCTTATTTAGATATATTTTAATATATCTTATTTTAAAAATAAACTTTTCGTATTTTATACTTTAAAATTCTTTATATAATTGCTCTAAAACTTTTGCTAATAATTGTGATTTTTCTTCATTTACAACGTGTCCTGTATTTTCAATAATTTTTAATTTTGCGTTTTTTATATTTTCGGATAAATAATATGCTGATTTAATATTGGCACTATCTTTCTCTCCACACACTATAAGGGTAGGACATTTAATTTTTTGTACTTTATTACTAAAATCTAGTTTCTTCATTGATTTTCCTAAAATGAAAGTATCCTTTTTATTAAATGCCATATTATCAAAAATCGACAGAGGCAAGAATTTAAAACTATGTCCAGTATTCAAATACTCATTGTATGCAATGATACCTGCTTGTTTTGCTTCGCTTTTTGTTGCGAATCCTGACTTATTTTTAAATTTTCTTTTCCCATCGATTGAAACAATTTCAAATTTATATTGATATACTTCTCCTCTTTTTTGAACTGTTACATCAGCCATAATAATCTCTCCTCCATTTACAATTGAGTAAATGAAAAAGTTTGCACAAATGCCAACTTTATATTATTTACAAAAATGTTCGCATAGAGATTTCCTTATTTTACAAGGCTTTTCGACGATTTTGTTTTCAAATTTTTTTGTTTGCAAACAAATTGCAAACATTTTGCTATTTTTAGCACTTTTTTGAACTTTTCAAAATCTCACAAGCCCTTATTTTATGGGCTATTTACCACAACAGTTTTTATATTTTTTTCCACTTCCACAAGGACAAGGATCATTTCTACCTACTTTTTCAACTTTTTTAGGTTTAGATGCGCTTTCTTTTCCATCTACAGCATGACCTTTTACAACTTCTTTTCTTTCGGTATTTTGTCTTATTTCAGCTTTTAATAAGTATGTTGTCACTTCTTTATCAATTGTATCTAACATATTGTCAAACAATTCAAAGCCTTCTTGTGTATATGCTCTTATTGGATTTTCTTGGGCATAACCTCTTAAGCCAATACCTTCTTCTAGATGTGCCATTGTATTAATATGATCCATCCAATGCGTATCTATTACTCTTAAAGTTATAGCTTTTTCAAATTCATTTGTTATTTCTTTTGGAATATCTTTTATTTTTTCATTGTATTCGTTTTTAAAGCAATCAGTAATATATTCAATCATTTCCTCTTTTGTATTTGGTAATTCTACTATTTTTCTTCTTAATAATTCATTTACTGATTCAATTAATTCGCTTTTAGCTTCAGCAGTAATATGGCCATCTATTGATGTATGATTTTCAACTATTTCTCTTGCATATTCGTGGAATGTATCTAATACAATATCATGAATTGAATCACTATCTAAAATTTCATTTCTTTTTTCATAGATTATTTTTCTTTGACCACTTATTACATCATCGTATTGAAGTAGATTTTTTCTTATATCGAAGTTATTTCCTTCAACTCTTTTTTGAGCTGATTCAATAGTTCCTGATAACATTCTATTTCTTATTGACATATCGTCATCAAAGCCCATACTTTGTAACATTGTTTTCGCTCTATCAGTTCCAAATCTTACCATTAAATCATCTTCAAATGATACACAAAATTGAGATTCTCCTGGGTCACCTTGTCTTCCAGAACGTCCTCTTAACTGATTATCAATTCTTCTTGATTCATGTCTTTCAGTTCCTAAAACAAATAATCCACCTAATTCTTTGACACCTTCACCTAGTTTAATATCGGTTCCACGACCTGCCATATTGGTTGCGATTGTCACAGCACCTTTTTCACCGGCTTTTGCGATTATTTCAGCTTCTCTTTCGTGATTTTTAGCATTTAATACTTCGTGTGGTATTTTAGCTTTTTTTAACATCTCACTTATTAATTCACTTGTTTCTACTGCTATTGTACCTACTAATACTGGTTGACCTTTTAGGTGTCTTTGTTTTATTTCTTCTACTATTGCTTTATATTTCCCTTTTTTAGTTGCATATAGTAAATCACCACAGTCAATTCTGATTACTGGTTTATTTGTTGGAATACATATAACATACATGTTATAGATTTCCCTAAACTCTTCTTCTTCGGTTTTTGCTGTTCCTGTCATACCTGATAGTTTATTATACATTCTAAATAAATTCTGGAATGTAATAGTTGCTAATGTTTTTGTTTCTTCATTTATTTTAACATTTTCCTTAGCTTCTATTGCTTGGTGCAATCCTTCAGAGAATTGGCGACCTTTCATTAATCTTCCTGTAAATTGGTCAACTATTAATACTTCACCATTATTTACAACATAATCAAAGTCTTTTTTCATTGCATAATTTGCTTTTAAGGCTTGATTGATGAAGTGCAAAAGGTTAGCGTTTTTAATGTCATATAGGTTTGATAGTCCAAACATTTTTTCGGCTTTTTCTGTTCCTATATCATCTAACATTACCGCTTTAGTTTTTTCATCATATATATAGCCTTCGTTCTCTTTTAGAGATTTTGCAAATCTATCAGCATCTTTATATAGGTTAGCCGATTGCATTACACCACCTGATATTATTAATGGTGTTCTTGCTTCATCAATTAATACAGAGTCGGCTTCATCGATTATAACAAAGTTTAGTCCTCTTTGAACGCGGTTTTCTTTTTTTATAACCATATTATCTCTTAGATAATCAAAACCTATTTCATTATTTGTTGAATACATGATATCGCAGTTATAAACATCTTGTTTTTCTTTTGGGCTTAGGTCTCTATAGTTAACACCAACTGTTAATCCTAAGAATTTATGGATTCCTCCCATCCATTCAGCATCACGGCCTGCAAGGTATTCGTTTACTGTTATGATGTGAACTCCTTTTCCTTCTAGGGCATTTAGATATGCAGCTTGAGCGCCAGCTAGAGTTTTTCCTTCACCGGTTTTCATTTCTGCAATATTTCCATAGTGTAAAGTTAATGCGCATAGTATTTGTGTTTTGAATGGTTTTTCACCTATTACTCTATAAGATGCTTCCCTTACAGTTGCTAGAGCTTCCACTTTTATATCTTCAAGGGTTTCACCGCTTGCTAATCTTTGCTTAAATTCAGTTGTTTTTGCTTTTAATTCGTCATCAGTTAATTTGCTGTATTCTTCTTCAAGTGCTATAACGCTATCTGCAATTGCACTAAAGCGTGTTAATTCTTTATATTCGTGATCGAATAGTTTTTTTAAAAAATTCATAATTGTCATCTCCTATTTAGTATTGTATCAAATTATAGTCCCAAAGTCTATTATTTATAGAAAAAACTAGAAATATTTCTAGTCTGTTTCTATTATTCCGAATGTTCCATCTTTTCTTTTATAGATGACATTTACTGTTTTTGTTTCTACATCTTTATAAACGAAGAAATCATGATCTATCAAATCCATTTGCATCATTGCTTCTTCTTCACTCATTGGTTTCATTTCAATTTTCTTTCTTTTTACAATTTCTTCTTTTTCTTCAATTGGTTCCATTTCTTCAAAACGGATTGCTTTTGTTACATCTTTCTTTTGCTTCATCATTTTTGTTTTATTTTTTCTTAGTTGGCGCTCCAATTTATCAGATGCTAAATCAATTGCTTTATATAAATCTTCATCTCTTTCTTCACATCTTAATACTATTTTTTTAATAGGTATTGTTACTTCAACGATTTGTTCTACTCCTCTTATTCTAACTAGAACATTTGCTTTAATTTCTTCAGGATTACTGAAATATTTATCAAGTTTGCCTATTTTCTCAGTGATGTATTTCTTTATTGCTTCAGTTATTTCAACCTTTTCTCCTCTTATTACATATTTCATATTTTTGCCTCCTTTGTAAGTTCCCTTACATTTATATTATATCTTATTTTTGTTTTATTTTCAAGCAAACAAATTATTAAAAATTATTAAAAAGAAATGACTACAGAGTATTCATTTCTACTAGATTTTTTAGTTCAACAACATTTTTAGCTTGTAATCCTTTATCAGTTCTCACCATATCGAATTCTACGTACTGGCCTTCAACTAATGTTTTATAGCCTTCACTTAAGATTGCAGAATAGTGAACAAAGATATCCTCCTTTTCATTGTATTCTATAAACCCAAATCCTTTTTCATTGTTAAACCATTTTACTTTTCCTCTTATCATTTTTAAATCTCCCTTCTAAGTAAATCGCTTACAATTATATTGTACTATTCTATAGGTTTAGATTTCAATCTTTTTAAACATTCAAAATTCGACATTATTTTTATATTAGTGATAAATAGATTGCTATTTTATCATTTATAGGAAATGTTAAAGACTTTTTATTTATATTTTTTATTTCTTCTTCAAATAAGTGTTTCTTTTTTACTTCTTTTTTTATTAAATAGTTTAGATAGCTTATTCTATATATTTTGGTATCATCTATTTTTAAGATTGTACAAACATTTTCAATTATTCTTCTTAGCTCATCTTTTGTTAATTCAAAGCCTTTTTTCTTTTTATTTGCTTTTCTTTCATATTCATCTTTATATTTGTTTAAATATTTTTCTAATTCATTTTTTTTGAATGTATATTTTTTTCCTTCTAGTTTGCCAAATGCTTTCATTGTGTCATTATAACCATATTTTAGGTTTTTTAATGATTGAGCATTACTTACAATCATTTCTGGTCCAATATAATTATTTGGCCTTATAAACTTTATTTTAACGTTTTCAATTGATTTTTTTCTTACGCCGATTGCTTCTAGGTCAATTGCAATTACTTCACTTGCGCCTAACTTAACAGCAAAATCTATTGGCATATTATCGTGATAACCACCATCTAGATATTCGTCTTCTTCGATTTTTTTTGATTTAAATACGGGATAGAAGCAAGATGAGGCCATTAGATAATCAACGATATTTTCTTTTGTTAATTTATCTTTGGATACATATTTTGGTTCCATTGTTTTTTTATTTACGGTTACAAGTCCATAATTGATTGGTGATTTAAAAAATTTATCTTTATTTAGATATTTATTTACATTTTTTTCTAGTGCTGATACATCCATTCCTTTGTTTTGAATAATATTTCTTAAATATTCTAATACTATTAAATCTTCATTTACTTTTTCAGTGAATAGAAAATCTATTTTAATATTTTTCCATAGTTTAAGGGCTTTTTTATAGTCATTTGCTGCTATAAAAGCTCCGTTTAAGGCACCAATTGACGTTCCTGTTACAACTCCTATTTTTATTTTTAATTTTTTTAGAGCTTTATAGGCTCCTATTTGGTATGACCCTTTTAGGCCCCCGCCTGATAATACTAATCCTATCATATATTTTCTCCTACATAAAATGTAATACTTTTATTTTTTAATTCAGTATCTCTTATTATTGTTTTATTTCCGGTTTTATTTGAATACATTTTTAAATATATTCCATCTTTATAGTAAATTTCATCTTTAAAGAAATTTAGGGTTTGATATTCTGTTGTTGTTAATAAATATATTAGTTTTGAGGTGTTGCGATAACTTATATATACATCATATTTGCCATTATTTTCTTTTACATATATAGTATATCCGTCATTTTCACCTCTTAATTTTTTAATCATTACATATTCATTATTTTTATCATATTCTTTAAATGTTAATTCTTCTTTTATGGCTTCATAAACTGTTTTATTTTGCCATGTTCCATCATAGTATTTAATACCGGTATTTTCATTTCCGATTCTTATTATTGTTTTATCTTTTATATCTATTTGATACTGACTTTTAGTGTCTTTATCAAATAAGTATATAGAATTATCTACTTTTCCTTGGATGTAAGCATCATAGTTAATAATATGGTTACTTCCAATTATATCTTTTTTTCTTGTTTTTAGGTCAATTAATATGAATTCGTTTGATTCATATTTTTTATTATAGTCTATTACTAGATATTTATCTTTATAGAATGTTTTTATTTTTTGGTTATATTCATCTTTGGTAAATAGTTCAATTTCTCTAAATGATGTTTTATCTGCTATTTTGATTCCTTTATAGTAAGTTAGGGCTAGGTAATTATTTTCTGGTAAGTTATTAACATAAAATGTTGAAAACCCTTTTATGATTTTGGTTTCTAAATTATCATTATAATTTTCTTTATTGTACTCTTCAGTATTACTTAGAAAGTTATCAATTTCGTTATTTTCAAATGTGTTATAATTTTTTTGAGTATTATTTTCAATACATATTAAATCGGTTTCTAATTTATTGGTTTTGAATATTGGTAAAATACATTCATATTTATCGTTTTCAAAATATTTTATATCTTTTATTATCTTTTTTTCTTTTTTATAATCTGTAAATGTTTGAATATAAAAAATATTTTTTTTTGTTTTTATTTCAAAGTAATAGTTATTTTCTTCATTTTTAGTGTTTCCTTTATAGTCTTCTTTGATTATAATGTCATTTATTTTATATTCTTCAATATGGCTTTTTTTAAAGTAATTAAAGCAAAATTCTAAAAAAAAGAAAAATATATATATTACAAGGATTGATGTAAATATTTTTTTCATTTCATCACCTTTTCTTCATATTCTTCTATTTCTTTTACTCTTCTTTGGTGTCTTTCTTCATTAGAGAATGGTGTTTCAAAGAAGGCATCTATTACTTCCATAATATTGGGGGTTTTAGCTGATAAGGCGATTACATTGGCATCGTTATGGGTTCTTGTTTCAATTGCTTCTTCTTTTGTTCTTATAAGAGCGCATCTTACGCCTTTTACTTTATTTGCAATAATACTCATTCCAACACCGCTTCCGCATATTAGTATTCCTGTTTTGATGTTGTTTAACATTTTTAATGCTTCTTTTGGGTAGTCATCTTCTTTGTCATACTTATTATTGTAGTCTATGACTTTGTATCCTTTATTTGTTAAGTATTCTTTTACTTTTTGACCAATTTCATATCCGTTATGGTCATATGATAGTCCTATTTGCATATTATACCTCTTTCTTCATACATTTCTTTTAGATCATCAATATTATATCTTTTATTATTGTTTAGTTTGGCTTCGGGATTATATTTTATGTATGCTTCCATATCCATTTTGTTATAATCCATTATTATTTTAGTTATTGCTTTATTTTTATTTTTAGTTATTGTATATTCATAACTTCCAATTTCTTTTTGATAGTTTTTATAGGTTTCATCTATATTTTTTGTTATTTCATCTAATTTAGTTGATGTTGATGCTTCAATCTCTTCTTCAATTAATATTTTATATACTTCTTTATTTTTATAGTAAACTTTATATTTCGATGTTAAGGTATATTCATCTGTTAGCGTTTTTTTTGAGCATTCTATTTTAGTTTCTTTATTGAATATGAAATATACTAATATAATTGATATTACAATTATTAGTGCTGGTAATATTTTCTTCATATGTTCACCTTCTTTATAATTGTAGCATAAAAAAAATAAAAAAAAAAGGACTTTTATTTGTCTAGTCCATATTTTTTATTGAATTTTTCAACACGTCCTGTTTTTGCTTTTTTACCTTGTGTTCCTGTAAATGCAGGATGACATTTGTTACATACTTCTACGTGTAATGTTTCTTTATTTGACATTACTTCAAATGTATTTCCACAAGCGCAAGTAACAGTTGTTTTTACATATTTTCCCATTTTTTATCTCCTTCCGCCATAGCTTATAATAAGCCATAGAAAATTAATTCTTCCATATTATATCAGTATAAATTAATTTTTTCAAGTTTATTTATAAAAAATGTTTTATTTTATTAGATTTTCTTCTATTATTTCATAGATATTTTCATATATTTGATCTTGATTAAGATTTTTTTTAATGAATTCTACTTCATATTTTCTTGATATTTTGATATTATCGCTTGTATTTTCTCCTATTAGTATTATTTTTTCTTTAGAATATTTTTTTATTTCTTTTAATAATTCATTTATATTTTCTTTGTTTGATGTAGTTGTTACTATTATAATATCGGCTTTTATTAAGTGATTTTTCATTGTTCTTGTTTGAACTGTTTTATTTTGATTTATGTCTTCTAGTATTTGATTTAAATCTTTAGTTATGTTTATATTTTGTTCGAGTAAATTGTTTTCTTTTAATTTTTGCTTTAGTGCATCTATATAGGAAGAATTACTTTCATTTTTACCTAAACTTAATACATATATTTTTTCATCTTTATTGAAGATATAAATTAGAAAAGTTATGAACACTATTGTTAATAAAATAATTATTGTTTTTATTTTCATTTTATCACCTTAAAAAAGTAGGCTATATACCTACTTTATTATATTCTTCTAATTCAATTTTAGCACCGACATTCTTAAGTTTTTCTGTTATGCTTTCATAGCCTCTTAAGATATAGTCAGCATTTTTAATGGTTGTTGTTCCCTCGGCGATTAGAGCAGCTAGTAAAAGACAGGCTCCGGCTCTTAGGTCAGTTGCTTCAACTTCAGTTCCATACAAATTTTCAACGCCTTCTATGAATAGTTTTCTTTTATTTATTGTTATATTAGCACCTAATTTATTTAGGTATTCAACATTATTGAATCTATTTTCATATATTGTTTCTTCAACAATTGAATAGCCTTTACATACTGATAAAAGGGTTACAATTGGTTGTTGTAAGTCGGTTGGAAAGCCTGGATATCCTTTGGTTGTTATATTTGCTGGTTTCATTTCTTTGTTAGCACTTATTGTTATACTTGTATTTGTTTTTATCATTTCAAAGCCCATTTCTTCTAATTTATTTATTAGAGCTTCTATATGTTCTAGTACAATATTTTCTATTTTTAAATTATTTCCAACTAAGGCACCTGCTAATACATAGGTTCCAGCTTCTATGCGGTCTGGTATTACTTTTACTTCGGCTTCGTGAAGTTCTTTTACGCCGTTTATTTCAATGGTGCTTGTTCCAGCGCCTTTTATGTTTGCTCCCATATTATTTAACATTTCAGCAACATTTACTATTTCTGGTTCTTTTGCTGCATTTTCAATTATTGTTGTTCCTTCTGCAAGTACGGATGCAATTAGAGTATTGATTGTTGCGCCTACACTTGGCATATCTAAATATATTTTAGAGCCTTTTAGATTTTCTGCTGTTATGGTATAACAATCATCGATCATATCTATTGTTGCGCCTAATCCAACAAATCCTTTTAGAGTTTGGTCAATTGGTCTTTTACCTATATTACATCCTCCTGGAAAGTGCATTACGACTTTTTTCTCTCTTCCTAATAGAGCTGCCATAAAATAATATGATGCTCTTAATTTTTTTGATATTTCTTCAGGAACAGGGGCATTTATTAGTTTACTCGCGTCTATTTCTAAATATTCTTTTGTTTCTTTCATCTTAACATTAAGATGTCTTAATATTTCTTTGATGTTTTCAATATCTGATATATTTGGGACATTATATATTTTTACTTTCTTATTGCTTAATAAAGCAGCTGGGATAAGTGCTAGAGCAGCATTTTTAGCTCCACTTATTTTTATTTCACCGCTTAATAAATGTCCTCCTTCAATTATAAATTCTTTCATTTTTACTTCCTTTCACTAATAAAGTATGTTATTTGTCTATTTTTGCGACTTTCCAATACTTCCTAGTATTTCTAATTTTGTTTTTATGGCTTTTTTTATTTCTTCTTCACCTGATGAGATTATTTTTCTTGGATCATATACTTCTTTATTTTCGTTTAAATATTCTCTTACTTTTTTACTCCATACTAATTGTAATTCTGTATTAATGTTTATTTTGGTTGTTCCACATTCGATTGATTTTTTAATGGTTTCATCATCTAATCCTGTTGCGCCGTGAAGAACAAGGGGAATATTTGTTTGTTTTGATATTTCTTCCATTCTTTCATAGTTTATTTTGGGCGCATCTTTATATAGTCCGTGACAGCTTCCAAGTGCAGGTGCTAGAGCATCAATGTTTGTTTCTTTTACTAATTTTATAGAGTCCTGTGTACTAGCATATATTGCATCTTTATCTTTTTCACCAACTACGCCTATTTCGGCTTCAACGGTTGCTTCATATTTTTTAGAAAGCTTTACTACTTCCTTGGTTATTTTTATGTTTTCTTCTAATTCATAGTTTGATGCATCAATCATCACTGATTTAAATCCGGCTTCTAATGCTTTTTTACAACTTTCGATTGTTTTTCCGTGATCTAAATGAAGACATACAGGTACTTTTATGTTTAGGTCTTCGATTAATCCTGTTACTAGACTTGCTACTGTTTTATATCCGCCCATATATTTTATTGCGCTTTCACTTACACCAAGGATAACTGGGCTTTCTAATTTATTACATTCTTCTAGGATATATTTAGTCCATTCTAAGTTATTTATGTTAAAGTGGGGAACGGCATATTTATTTGTTTTTGCTGTATTTAATATTGATTTTAAATTTTCAAGCATTGTATCACCATCTTCATTATACATATTTTACAATAAAATTGCAAGTTTTTAATTTATGGCATTAAAAAAGACCATTTTTGATAGCCTTATTTGAATATATATAGTAGCCCTATTAATATTAAAAATATTCCACCTAGAGTGGGCGCTAGGTGACCTACTTTTTGAGATATTTTATGGCCAAGTATTAATCCTAGATAGGTTATAATTCCGGCTGTTATAGAAAATATGGATGATGCTTTATAAATATTATTTGTTATTGCTTTTAAGCCTAAGCCTACAGAAAAGCTATCTAGAGAAACTGCTAATGAAAATAGGAATATTTCAATTATACTTTTTAATGGGTCTAATTTTTCTTTCTTAGTTATACACATACTTATTCCAATAAATATAAGTATAATACTTACTATTATATTGGGTTTTATTTTGATTATTTGCATTATTATTGTTCCTATAAAGTACCCTATAATTGGCATAATAAAGTGAAATAAACCTACTATTATTGATAGTGTATATTTTATTTTGTTTGCAATTTTATTTGTTCCATATGCTAGGGCTAGGGAAAATGCATCCATACTTAAGCTTAGTGCGATTAAAAGAATCATTTTATCACCTAAAAAAGCGTATGTTTTACTTTATGCTTTATGAATATTTTTCGATTATTTCTTTTACTAATAATTTATATTCTACATCATTTGATTCTTCAGCTTCTAATAGGCAAAGAGGCGGAAATAATATACACCACCAGTTGTCACCTTTGCCTTGATTTAGCGATACAAGGAGTGATTCATATTCTCCGGCATTATAGTTAATTCCTTTATAATTCTTGCTAGGAAAGTAATTTTTTCCATAATTAACTCGATAATTTAGAGATGTGTCATTATTTTGTAAAGTTGTTTCTACTTCCTTTTTTATGGTATCTAAATTATCTAAGATTCTGGTTCTTGCTTCTTTAACATCTTTGGTATCTTTTAATAATTCATATAATTCTTTTTGTACACTTTTTGCGACCTCCATTTTAATTCTTTGGTCTTCTATCGTATTAGAGTTTGCAAGTATTCTTAATCTTATTGATTCATCTTTTATTACTTTTGTTTCCATATAGGATCCTATTAATATATAAGTTAAAATTATTCCGATTATTATGATTATGTTTTTCAAAAAAATCGCCTCCAATTAATTTATGGTGCGATTATTTTTTTTTATTCATTATTTATGATATGTTTCATTATTATTTATTTTAAAGGTTCTATAAAGTTGCTCTAAAAACATTATTCTAAATAATTGATGAGGAAATGTTTGTTTGGAAAAAGATAGTTTATAATTACTTCTTTCTTTTACTTTATTACTTATTCCATAAGATCCTCCTATTACAAAGGTTATGTTTGAATTAATCTGAAGAGTTTCATCTATTTTTTTTGCTAATTCTTCACTTGTTAGCATATTTCCTTCGATTTCAAGGGTTATTACATAATCTTTCTCATTTATGTTTTTTAAAATTTTTTCTCCTTCTTTTAGAATACCATTTATATTTGGTTCGTCTTCTAATTCAATTATATTTAGTTTTGTATATTTAGATAATCTTTTTTCATATTCTTTGATTGCTTCTTTATAGAAGTTTTCTTTTATTTTTCCTACACATATTAATTTTATCATACTGTTATTAATTCCGTTTCTTCATTTTGACTAGCGACTATTAGTTCTATCTTAGTGTTTTCAAGTATTTCTGATGTTTTACTATATGCTTTTTCAGGGGTATTATTTTCTTCACTTAAATGGGCAAGGTATACTTTTTCAGTATTTGGTCCGATTATTTGTTTTAAATAATAGGCTGTTTCATCGTTTGATAAGTGTCCTCTTGAGCTTAGGATTCTTTGTTTTAAGTGATAGGGATATTTCCCAGTCATTAGCATTTCAACATCGTGATTACTTTCAATTACATAGATGTTTTTATTTGATAATTTTTCATAGTTTTTTTCGTGAATATATCCGGTATCTGTTATATAGACAACTGATTTATTATTTTCAGTTAAAATATAGCCGTTACATTCAACATCATGTGATACTTGAACTGTTTCTATAAATAGTGTATCTATTTTTATTTCGTCTTCTAATATTTCATAGTCTAATAGATTTAAACCTAATTCTTTATACATTTTTCTTGATAAGTATACTTTTGGTTTATATTTTTTTACAAACACTTTTAAACCGGCTATGTGATCAACGTGGGTATGTGTAAGTAAGATTATATCAATATCTTTGGGTTCAACATTTATTTGTTTTAATCTTCTTTCAATTGTTAATGATGTTAAACCGATATCAATTAAAATGTTATGGTTATTTGTTTTAATATAACAGGAATTACCTTTTGATCCACTTGCTAGTATACTAAGCTGCATTTGGTTCCTCTTCTGTTGTAAAGTTTTGGAATGTACTTGTATTCTTTTTAAATGCTAGATTTATTGTAGCCGTGCTACCATTTCTGTGTTTTGCAATTATATATTCCATTTTGGCTGTAAATTGATCAATTGAGTTTTCTCTTTTATAGTAGTCGTCACTATGCAAGAATGCTACTAAGTCGGCATCTTGCTCGATTGATCCTGATTCTCTTAAATCACTTAAAATTGGTCTTTTATCTTCTCTTCCTTCAACGCTTCTTGATAACTGTGCCATTGCAATTACGGGTACATTTAATTCTAGAGACATGGTTTTTAGACTTCTTGATATGTCTGATACTTCTTGTTGTCTATTGTTATTGTATCCTGGTCCAGCTGTTATTAATTGCAAGTAATCAATTAGAATTAGGCCTAAATCTTTATACTGAGATTTAAGTCTTCGGCATTGACTTCTTATTTCTCTTATGGTTATTCCTGGGGTATCACCTATAAATATTTTGGAGTTACCTAATCTTGAAAAGGCTTCATTTAGTTTTTTCCAGTCTTGATTTTCTAATTGACCAGTTTTTAATTTATTATTATCTATTTGACCTACTGAGGAAATCATACGCATTGCTAGTTGTTCGGCGGTCATTTCTAGGTTATAAATTATTACTGGTTTACCGGAATTAATTGCAACATTGGTTGCAATATTTAAGCCCATTGCAGTTTTACCCATACCAGGACGAGCTGCTAGTATTGTTAATTCACTTCCGTGTAATCCGGCTGTTACTTTATCTATTTCATTAAATCCGGTTGATGTTCCAGTTACAGCTTTTTGATTTTTAACTAATTCTTCAATATTTCTTTGAGTTGATGATAATACTTCTTGAATGTTTCTAAATTCTGATCCTCTTTGACTTTGTGCGATATTACATACTTCTCTTGATGCTCCATCTAATATATCAGCTACACTTAATGTTGAATTGTAGCAATCATTTGTTATTTTGGTTGTTACTGATATCATTCTTCTTAGTAAATAGTTTGATTCAACTATATTTATATATTCATCTACATTGGCTGCTGATGGTATAAAATTGTTTAATTCACTTAAATAGTCAATATCTCCTACTTGTTTTAAGACTTTTTGTCTATCAAGTTCAGCTGATAATGTTGTTATATCAACAATAATTCCTTTATCATTTAGGCTTTTCATTGCTTCAAATATTTTAGAGTGATTGTCATTATAAAATTCTTCTTTTATAAGGGAATCTGTACATTTTTGAAGGGCATATTTACTCATTAGCATTGATGCCAAAACGGACTTTTCAGCATCTTGATTGTTTGGTTCAATTCTTGTATTCATATATGCCTCCTATTTTTTTAATTCAATTTTTAGGTTAGCGGTTACTTTTTTGTGTAGTTCAATTTTAATATCGTGGAATCCTAGTGAACTTAATTGGTGATCAAGAATTATTTTTTTCTTATCTACTTTTATTCCTTTTTGTTCTAAAGCAGATGCAATTTGTTTAGTACTTATAGTACCAAATACTTGATCGTTTTTACCGGTATTCACTTTGAATGAAAGGTTTAATTTTTCAATTTTTTCTTTATCTTTCTTGGCTTCTTCGATTCTTTCGTTTTCTTCTCTTTCTTTTTTATTGTTATCTAGTTTTAGTTTGTGCATATTTTCTTCATTTGCTGGTACTCCTAAACCATTTTTTACTAGATAATTCATTCCATAACCGTCTTTTACTTTGATTACTGTTCCTTTTTTTCCTTTACCTTTTACATCTTCTGTTAATATTACTTGCATATTTTTCACCTCTTTATTAGTTCAATTAATTTTTGTTTTATTTCTTCTAATGTTGTTCCTGTTATTTGGGCTGCTGCTTCATTTTTATGGCCTCCTCCTCCTAGGGCTTGCATTATTTTTTTTACATCAACGTTTCCAAGTGATCTTGCACTTATACTTACTTCATTAGTTTCGGTTCTTCCGATTGTGAAGGCTGCTTCTACTTTATCTAGGGTTAGTAAATCTTCGGCAATTTCAGCTAAATCACTGCGGTAATAAACTTTATTGTCTAAAACACAGATGGCAACATCTTTAGTTATCATAAAGCTTTTCTTTATTAATTCATTTCTTTTAATATAAGCTTCTTTGCTTTCTTTTAGTATTTTTCTTTTTAATATTTGGTTTGCTTTATTACGGGCTAGAAAGGCTGCTGCTTCATATGTTTCAGCTGTTGTTTTAGTGTTAAAGTTATTGGTATCTATTTCCATTCCTGCTAGCATTATTGTTGATATTAGGCTATCTGGTTTATAGTTTAAGTCTTTTAGATAGCTAACCATTATTTCAACAACACTTGATTTCGTAGGATCAACGTGTTCGATTTTTACTTTTGGTATATATCTTTTATTTGTGCTGTGATGGTCAATAATTATTACATCTCTACATATTTCTAGTACTTCTTCATTTTCTAGTAATTGTGGTACTTGGGTATCTACTATTATTAGTAATGTTTCTTCATTTATTATTTTTTTATTTAATGTTCTTGTTAAATATATTGTTTTATTATATCTTTTTAAATAATAGATGGCTTTTTCAATTGATGGATTATAGGCATCAGCGTCTAAATATATATAACAGTCTTTTCCTTGGGCTTTTACTATTTGAAACATACATATTTCGGATGCCAGAACATCTAAATCAGCATTTTTATGACCCATTATTACGATATTTTCGTGTTTTTTTATTTCACTTATTATTTGAGTTAGTTTTTTTTGCATAGATACACCTCTTAATAATTATACTATATTTTTGGTTTAAAAAAAAGCGATTATTTGATTAAACCGTTTTCTTTTAATATATTATATATACAAGAATAGCTTCGCGTGTGATAAAACTTACAAAACTTTCTTATACTTGCATTTGATCTTCTATATAGGTTTACAATTTTTTGTTTTTCTGCTTCTGATAAAGCATTAACGGGTTTGCGATTTTTATTGCCGTGTTCAAGGGTAAACTTATTGTCTAATATATCATTTTTTAGTTTGAATAAATATTTTACATTATATCCTGTTAATGTTGATATTTCTTCATATGTCAAAAAGGTGTCATCATTTATTTTTTTCTTTATTAGTTCTACTGCTTTAGCTTTGTCCTTCATAGATATCACCAGTATAATTGTATCATAAAGGTATTATTTTTGCAAGATAATTTGTTTTAAAAAAAATAGGAATTTTACATTCCTATTCTGCGTTTGTAGTTATTTTTAAATCAAACTTGATTGTTCCACCTGATGCGTTGTTTTCACAGTCAACATCTTGTCCTTCAACCCACATATATACTCTTATTTTTGTAATTCCGGCAGGTAAAGAAAATAATGCTTGATTTTTTGTGAATCCTGCAACAGTTTTGATTGTTGGATCAACACTTTTAAACTTTGTTTCGCTTGAAGTATCACTTTGTAAGATATCTTCTGCTTTTGTTATTGTATCGATTACACCTTTATATGATATTGCAGGTGCGCCATTTTCCATTGTATCATGTCCATATACGTCTTTTGCTTGTTTAACACCGGCTGGTGTATGAACATCATAGTTTTGTTCCCATAATGTTACTGTTGAAGTTGCTCCGTTATTTAGTCCTTGAATGGTTTCTAGGCTTGAACCATCAGCTATGTTACCTAAATTAACTAAAGCAATTCTTGCAGCGTTTTTAATACCTGTATCTTGAGCATCTGTTGTAGTTACACCAGATCCTGCATTTAAATATACTTGTGTTTCAGTATTTACTTTAAAGAATAAATCAAATGCAATATATTTACCAGCTGGATCGCCTGGAACTCTAGCACTGTCATCTTTTTCTTCTTCTTTAGTTGTTGTTAGAATATATTGTCCGTTATGGGCTGCTGTTTCTGATGTTTCAATAACACCATAATACATTGGTAATCTACCATTAGCATCTGGAACACCGGCTGTTGAAACTGGTTCTAGAATTGTTGGTAATTGGTTAACTGCGGCTTGGTATTTTCCTGTCTTTGCGCCTGCTAAATCAGTTCTTTGTACCATAGCTTTCCAGTTAGTTCCGTCTGCTGATATTTGAATACCATTTTTAGCTTCAATGTTAACTTGCAAACTTTCTACTGAAACATTTTTATTTGAAGTGAACCATGCATATGTTGATGTTGTTAGTAATGTTCCTGTTCCAAATAATAAAAGTAATAATATCAGTAATCTATATTTCCTACGTTTTTGTCTTTGTTTTCTTAAAGTCTCTTTATCTTTCATCTTTTCACTCCTTCTAGCTTACTATATTTTACTCTATAAGTATATCATACTTCATTCTAAAATATCAAGCATATTTCGACATTTTTTTTATTTTGTTTCAAATGTCATATTTTTTAATGGGAAAATGCTATTCAATTATTTGTTTAGCATCTATTTGTACAAATATAGCCTCAATTGTGTCTTGATATTCAAGACTTCCATATTCTTCTGGAAAATCTATTATTAATTCATAGATATTTTCTTCGTTTTGTTCATATCCAAATATCACTTTATCTGTTTCTAGAGTTCTAAAATATGCTCCATTTTCTTCGTCTTTTGCTGTTGTATCGCTTATTATTATATTTTCTTTATTATTATTCATATATAGTTTATATGTTATTGGCAAGTTAGTTGTTGTTACTAATTTTAGTGTATATTCTAGTTTTGTTTCTAGTCTACTTGTTCCATCATTATTAGCGATTTTAAATTTATATGAATATGGTTCACTTCTTGGCTCTAATTCCGTTAATTTAATTGTTCCTGTGTAATAATTGCTTTTTAAGAGAAAGAAGGCTGTTTCAATTTGAGATATAGAGTTTGAAGTACTAAATAGTTTAGAATAGGCAAATGGTACTAAAAGCATAAGTAAAAACACTAATATTACTCCAATTGTTAATTTATTCATTTTTAATAATTTCTTTTTATCAAACATATTATTTTCTCCTTCTTAAATCAATAAATTCGATTGGTTCTTCTAATTCTATTAGTTCAAGTTTTTCTCTTTTATTTTTGGGTATATAAGATGTGCAGAGACTAAATAGTATCAGGGTTATTACTATTGATATTATTACTTTTGGTTTAATTAATATTTCTCTTATTATGCCACCTTTTGGTATGATTAATAATACTTTGCCGACTATTTTTGATTTGTTTATTTTGGTATCGGTGCTATTATTAGAATCACCTTTTGTTGTTAAAATGTCACCTTCAATTTTAATTACTCTGTGGGTTATAAAATCATCGTTATCACGGTATGTTATTATATCATTTTCTTTTATTTTATCTGTTTGAGAGACTACTATTAGGTCCTTAACATTTATGGTTGGTTCCATACTTCCACTTACAATTTCAAAGATTGTTATTCCAAATATATTGTTTTGATTTTTATGTAAAACTTTTATAGATATCATATTATATAGTGATAAAAAAACTAAAAGGGTGATTATAAATATTAAAATATCAATAAATATTTGAAATATTTTATTTAGATACTTTAACATTTAACATCACCTCTTTTATTGTCCATTTTCTTGATATTCTTCTATGTCTTCACCAAAATATTGCATTGCGGAAACGGAAACCGGTATATTAATGTAATTATTCTCTGTAAGACCTATCTTACTATCTGTTGCGTTATTGTCTTCTTTATTTTCCCATTTTAAATAAACTCTTACATTATTTTTTTTATTTTCTTTTATTTCATTTAGGGTTATTACTTTTGAATAGGTTGATTCATCTGTTCTTATTAAGTTTCCACTTGTTGTTTCTTCGATATTTTCTACTTTAAAACTATCACTTATTTGACTAAAGTCAAATGATATACTATAAACAATTGATGTATCTGCTTGGGGATCTATTTCAATATCAAAATATCCTCTTACACCGGGTGCTAATTTACCATTTAAGACATTTTCATTGCCTTCTACGTTTATGGAATTAATAACGAAATCTTCCTCGGTTATATTGCTTCCATTTATTAGTATTTTCCAGCGAGCGACATTTTGATTAACTACTAGTTTATTTTTACTTTCAAATAGTCCATAAGCATCCATTACTTCATAAGTTGTTATTAAAACAAACGAAATAAATAGTAAATATAGTATTTTTTTATTCATCTTCTTTTGGACTCTTTATTTCTCTTATTAATACACTTACTTCATAGATGAAAAGCATAAGTATAGGGAATATTATTAGAAATAAGAATACAAATCTTGATTCTAGTATTGATATTACTAAACCCCAATTGCTATAGACTTTACTTGTTGATGCTTTTCCAATAAAATCTTCTGGTGGTATTGCATAATCACCATCTACAATAAAGCGTGTTTCTTTTCTTGTAACTTCTTCTTTATTAACTACTGTTCCTAAGTTAACTGATACGTTTCCTTCATATATATCATAGAAAAAGATTTTATCGCCTATTTCTACTTCTTTCATAGCATTTCTTTTTACGATTACTAAATCACCTTTTTGAAAGCTTGGTTTTAATTCTTCATCTTTTACTATTATAAAGGTATTTCCATTTATTTCTGTTACGTTATATTTATTATAATTTAATAATAACACTGTTAGTACTATTGCGACTACTACATATGCTGCTAGGAATATTCCTCCTATTATTTTTAAAACTTTTTTCATTCTATCACCTTTTTAAGTATAGCATATTACATTTTCTTATGCAAGTATTTGACTGCTTTCTTTAATGAACTTTATTTTGTTTTCTGTTATACTTAATTTTTCCATTTCTATACTTCCTAATATTGTTTCTAGTTCTTTTATTAGGTTATCTAAATTATCTTTTTCTAATTGTTCTTTTGTTAAGTTAAATCCAAATAGATTATAGCGGTCCATTATTAATAGTCCAATATTTTTTTCTTCGTTTATTAAGATATTTTTTAAAATATTTATTCTTGGATTTGTTATAAAGGCGTTTAACTTACTTACATTTGTTTCTTCTTTTTTGACAAGGTATGTATAATTAGATAGTGCTAGGACAAATAGGTCATATAGGGTTGTATTTTCTTCTAAATTCATTATTTGTTCTAGAAAGCTATTTCGTTCTAATTCTTCATATCTTTCTTTTAAATTACTTATTTCTGTATTTATAATACTATTTAAAACTTCAAACTTTTTTTCTTTTTTAAATATTATTTTTACATTTTTAAATAATTTACTTTCAATTTTATCTATTTCTTTTTTCTTATTTATATAAATGTTTTTATATTTGTCTTTTTCTTTATATAGATTTTTTAAATCAGTTATTATATATTCAAAGTCTAAATAATTTTTATATTCTATTACATTATTATATAGTTTAATTACTTCTTCTTTGATTTTTTCTTCATTTTCTTCATTTACAACTGATTTATAGGCTTTTTTAATTTTATCTTGTGTATAATCATTTATATTTAGTTTTCCTTCTAAAAATGATTTTTGTAAAAGATAGGCATCATTTCTTATTAATTCTTCCTTTTCTTCAACTAAATTTTTATAGTCGTTTTGAACATTAATTAGACTTTCTTTTTTATCTTCATAATAGGCATCAAATTTTTTCTTATTTTGATAATAAAGATATTTAAAGTTTAATGTTATATGCGTTATGATTTCTGGACATTTCCAATATATTTCTTCAAAGTTTTGTTTCAATTCTTCGGCGCATATTTCGGGGTTTAAAAACTTTTCCATATATTTATTGCTATAATAGCTATACATAAAGTCATCGTTTGTTAGAGTAATACCTACTTTTTCAAATACATTGATACCTTTTTTAATGTCTTCATTTACTTTTTCTAAGTCATTTTCATAAAAGTGACCTAATTCATAAAGTATTTGATCTAGGTTACTTTTTTCATAGGAGGTTGCAAATGGATTTGTTAGGTTTAGTAATGGTTTTAGTGAGTTTATTTTTTTAGATATTTTTTCAATTTTAGAATTTTCTTCTAATGATTCATATCTTTTTTTTCTTTTTTTAATTTCACTTATTACTATTTCATTTGTTTCTTTATATTTTTCTAATATTTCTACTACTTTGCCTATATAGTTTTTTTGATTTTTATTGTTGTTCCGAGGAAGTGCATTTAGCACTTCCTTTTGAACTTCAATATTTTGTTTAAACTCATTTAACACTTGCGTCACCTTCTACTTCTTTTTCGAGATATTTGAGGAAATTGTCAATTGTTTTATATAGTTCGATTATTTCTTCATCGGTTAGTTCTTCTATTTCTTTTCTTGTCATGTTTACCTCCTATTTTATTATTATATATTGATATACTTCACCAATATAGTTATCACCATCATACAAGCTTATGATTATTTTATATGTTCCTGATAATAATCCTTCTTTAAAGTATAGATAGTAATCAGTGCTCGCACCTGGATTTGTTGATAAAACATATTCGTTTGTTTTTTTGATTGGAAACTGATTTGTTACATAGTCTTTTAAATCGACTACATTATATTCAGTTGTATATACTGTCTCATAACTTCTACGTGCTAGTTTTATTGTTGTATTAGGGTTTGCTAGTCCTGATACGTGTTCTACTTTAAATGGGAATGCATTATTTTCATCTAAAACAAATCCTGTTTTTTTATCAATAAACATTGTATCATCTCGTGTTGATACTTTTAAGCCATAAATATTATCAATTACATTTAGATTTAATTCTAATCTATCTGATGATTCTAGTCCATAATAGATTCCATCCGGTGATCCAAATGATTCTATTACAATTCTATATTCACCGGTTGCAAGGTTACTATTTGCTGTACTTATTTTTAAACGAGGAGCGAGATTAGCGACTCTTTCTGCTAGATTTATTCTCGTTGTTCCGTCATATCTTGGATAATAAATATTTCCGTCATATGTATAGTTAACACCCATTAAACTTGAGTTACTTAATAGATTGTTATTGCTATCATATATTGATATTTTTATTCCTAGTCTTTGGTCATCATAGTTTGTATCATATATTGTGTTTGAGTTTAATTTTTCTTGTGTGAACTTGATGTTTAAATCTATGTTAGTATTTTTACCTCTATAAATTGTATTTGCTGATAGATTTCCATCTAATTCGATTGTTGCATCTTTACCAACATACAAGTTATATAGTAAGGTTGATTGTTCAATTCCAAGAACGCTTATTAGTGTTTGGTTTTCATCATTTCTTAATTCAATTAATAATGATTTTTCTAAGACGTTTTCTGTTATATTAGTATCTTTGAAGTCTACCATAAATATGAATTCTTCTTCGGCCGCGCCGTTATTATAGTATGTATTATTAGATATTTCATCATTATAGTTATTGTTTGAGCTTGTACTTCCCATTTTGATGAATTTTGATAAATCATATGATACTTCACCGTATGTGTTATATTCTAGTTGTTGATCTACAAAGTCTGTTTCATTTACTACATAGTAATAATATACGGGTTTACTTGCTACGTGGAAGTCAATCATTGTTATTCCTGTATTTACAGGGTATAGGTATGTTGAAACAATGCTTCGATGATATCCTGTTTTATATGGTGATGTTTCACTTGTTATATATAATGAGTAATATGTACTAAAACTACTTTTTGATGTAATATTCGTTGATGAGGTTGCAAACATTTCATATTGTTTTCCTGGAGAAATAGTTCCTTCATAATCATTTGTATTATATAGTGCGGTTGACAAATTAACGTTTATGTTAATTCTTTTTACTTCATTATTAAGGTCGTCAATTGGGGTAATTGCAACTAAGGATATTGTTACTGCTCCAAGATTTTTTGTTTCAGTTATATTTTTGGAATGATAAAAATAGAACACTAAGCTAGGTGCACCGCTCGAATTTTCTCTTTTATAGTCTTTTGTTCCACTTACGGCACTTCCTTCTGTTAGGAAATCCGTACTTCCTTTTGTTATCCATCCATTTTGACCTGATTTCATATTTAGGCCAAATATAGTATTGGCTTCTTCAGTTGTGGATGCGATTCGTGGTATTTTATCATATTCTATTAGTTTTATATTTTGTTCAAGTCCAGCAAAGTTAGCGCCTAATATTGAGAATGTTGTATTTGCTGATGCGTGATTTAATAACGATAATTCATATGCCCCTAATGTTGAATATTTAGATGCTGTTAGGGTTATTTCATATGAATCAACTTTTTCACCAATCATCCACATATAGAATGTTGCAGCGTCTGGTGTTGGTTCAATGTATTTTATTTCAATTCCTGTTCCTTCTTCATTGGCATAGTTAGTATAAAAACCATCTTCTTCAATATTGTGATTTGTTTTATGAAGACCTAATACATAACTTCCTTTTGTAAAGTAATAAATATCACCGCTTGATACATCATCAGTTGGTTTAAAGTCTGAATAAAGTGCTGTTACAATTTCACCTGTTCTACTTTTTAGATACATTCCGAAGAAAGTCATTCCTGATACTTCACCGAAGGCTGTTACGTTTTCATTTGTTGCTATATTTAGATTTTTTCCTTCTAACATATATAGTCGATTGTTAGTGTTTCGATTTAGACCGTTTGTTAAATCAACTGTTCCTTTTTCGTTGTTTTCATTTAGACTAACTAACTTTTTAACTAGATTTGATCCATTTTGCAAGTATAATGATGTATTATTTATTAGTTTTAATTCATCAATTCTACTTAGAGAGAATAATACGGTTGAGTATTCATTTGTTCTATCGGTTGCGCCTTTTAATTCAATAAATGAATTATTTAATGACACTATATCAGCTCTTTGAATTGATATATTTTCTTTGATATTTGTTTTTGTTCCATAATTATATATGTTTATATAACTATATCCAGTTGTTGATGAGGCGTTTCCGCTTCCAAATATTGATCCTTTTATTGTGAAATTATTATGGTCTTTAGCATTTATATTAATTTCAATTCCTTTGGTTACACTTATGAAGGAATAGTCATATTCTTCACTTCCGGATGCGTTTGCTTCACCACCACCAAATACTGTTCCGTTTATTTGAATATCTGATTTTATTAGGTTTTGATTAGTGCTTACATTTGTTCCAATATTAACGGTTGTTTCGCCATATAGTCTTGATGTATTAGCCCCACCATAAACATTTCCGCCAATTGTTGCTCCAACAATATTTACAATTCCTTTTGAATTATTTACTGATTCTCTTCCGGTTGCAGCGGCATTTCCGCCACCAAATACGTGATTTGTAATATTTGCTAAATTATCTATATCAAGATTTGTATTTCCATATACGATTGCAGTTACACCATTACCACCAGCATATATGCTATTTGTGATAGTTGTTCCTGATACATAAACATTTGTATTTCCTTCTACTATTGCGGCATTTCCACCACCATAGATAGTTTTTATTGTTGTTTTATTATCTGTTTCAACTTTTGTATTTCCATATATTTTAGCTGGATTTTGTTCTCCTGATGTATCTCCTTCAACTAAAGAGTTTTCACCATTTCCGCCACCATATACAGCATTTGCGATATTGCTTTCTTTGATTTTTATTTCAGTATTTCCTTTTAAGCCTGCGGCATCACCACCGCCATAGATATTTTTAGCGTTTACTTTTGTAATATTTAGGATGGCATCTTTAGTTACCATTGCTTTATTTCCTCCGCCAAAAATACTTTCTTTGATTGTTGAGTCTTGAATAGTACTTATCGTACCTTCTTTTATTTCACCTAAGTTTCCGCCGGCATAGGTATTTTGTTCAACTATAGTATTATTTGATATGTTTAATTCCGTTTTTTGAACGGATGCTTGATTACCGCCACCAAATATATTTTTTGATATATTACTTTCAGTTATGGTTGTTTTTGCAACGGTATTTACAGCACCAGCGTTTCCGCCTCCATAAACTGTTCCATAAATAGTTGTTTTATTTACTATAAGTTCTAGTTGTTCATTTACATCGGCTGAGTTACCTCCGCCATAGACAACGGCCTCTTTATTTTCGTTTCCGATTACTGATGATGTTATATTTATTATAACTTTTTGAACAGGTGCGGCATCGCCACCACCGTATATTCCTTCATTTATTGTTACATTTGATACATTTGTTGTAGCGTTTGTTGTTTCGGCTTTTTTACCACCGCCATATAATGTATTTATATTTCCGGCTGTTAAATTGATGTTAGCATTTATAGTGCTACCACCTAAGTTATTACCGCCATAAGATTTATCAATTAATAGTCCGGTTGTATATTGATTGCCATTTGCATCAGTTCCAACAATTACATAACCATATATTTTAAAGTTCTCGTATTCATCATAGGAATGAATGTTAAATTCAAATTCATGATCTTGGTTATTGTTTAGGGTATTTGTTCCATACCATTGATTGGTTTCATTGGCATAATATACGTTATTTTCATAACTTACATTTGTACTACTCCAGTTTGAATCAAATATACTTGGACTTGTTATAATGTAAAGATTCCATTTTGTTAGGTTAGCACCAGTTTTATTTGTTATTTTAGTTTTTATTTTTTCACTTGCTTTATGACCGGTTGTACCTGTTTGATTTATATTTGATTCACTTATTTCAAATGTTGCAGATAAATTGCTGCTAGTTGTTCCATTATTTTTAATATTGCTTGTATTAACTGTTCCGCTTGTGTTTGATCCACCAAATAGATTAATTATACTTGCATTTTTTAGATTAATATTTGTTGTTTCAGCTCCAGCTTCATTACCGCCGCCAAAGGCATTTTTAACAATACCATAATTTATATTTAAGTTTGCTCGCGTTGTTTCGGCTTTTAAGCCACCACCATATAGGTTTTCAACATAAATTCCGTTTATATCAACGTTTGTTTCATTTGATGTTCCACCTTGATTGTTACCACCATAAACATTGGTTACTTTGGTATTGTTTATTTGAATATTGGTTACAGGAATTGTTCCTTCAAGGTTTGATCCACCAAATACTGTTTCAACAGGTGATTTTATATTAACATTAGTGCTTGTATTTACTGATGTCTTATCGCCACCACCATAAACAGTTTTTATTTCACCGCCTTCAACTAAAACATTAGTTATACCGGTTGTTCCTCCTTGGTTATTTCCGCCATATAGAACTTCACATTTTCCTCCGGTTGTTTTAACATTACTTTGAGTAACATCACCGCTATTGTTGGAACCGCCAAATATTTTGGTTGTTGTTCCGCCATTTAGGTAAACATTAGTTGTGTTTGCGGATGTTTCATTACCGCCACCATAAACATTTGTAATTGTGCCATCATTTATTGTAACGGTTATATTTCCGTTTGGTTTACCACTTTTATCGTTTCCGCCAAAAGTATTTGTGATTGTTCCACCATTTATGGTTACTTCTATATCGCCTAAAACACCTGGAGTATAGGTTGCATCTCCTTCGCCTCCGCCGAAGACATTAGTAATTATTCCTTTGTTTACAATTACTTCTACTTTTGACGATGATACATTTGTGCTTGCGCCTGCGCCGTTTACTGTTCCAAAGGCACTTCCGCCATAAACACTTGTATTTATAATTGGTGTTACATTAATATTTTTATCACCGATTACAACTTTAACATTATCACGAACAAAGGTTCCCGGATTTGATGAATTTGTATATCCGCCTCTTCCACCGCCGTAGACAGAGTTTGTTACTTCTCCGCCATTAACGTTTATATTAACGCTTCCATAAATGGTTCCTTTTTCATTACTTCCGCCGTATAAACTGCCTAGAATATTTCCTTTATTCATTGTAATATTGATAGTTGCTGTTTTACTTGATGAACCACTTCCGTTTTTATTGCCACCGCCATAAACAGATCCTTCTATTAGTCCATCATTTATTATTATTTTTGTATAAGATGCGTTTGATGTACTTGATATTCCGGTTGCGCCATAGTTACCGCCACCATAAATATTTTTTTTGATTGTTGCTTTATCATCAATTATGATTATAGAGTTATCACAAGATCCAATTGTTTCATATTCAGTTCTACCATTTCCGATTCCAAAAACACTTCCAGATTCAGCTCCATATAAAGTTGAATTTGTATTTATTAGATTTTCATCACCAATTTGGGCTTTTCCGCCAATATATATATATGTTGTACCGTTTAGTGTACCGTCTCCATTTGTACCGGTTGCTCCGTTTGATCCACCAAATACACTATAATTGACTTTGCCTCCGGTTACAGATACTATTCTATTTCCATAAGTTGCAGTTGTTCCGGCTCCGCCTGTTATCATATCAACAGTTCCGCCTGTCATATAGATATAGATATCATTTACATTTCCTCTAGTTGATCCAGTTAATGGACCGCCTATTAGGTTATATATATATCCGCCTTCAATTTTTCCTCTTCGTGATGAATAATGGTTTCCGCCATATCTTCCGCCGACATATATTCCTGTACTTAAGTCATCTTTACTGCTTCCGAATGTTCCTGATTTGACAATTAAATCTAATGATATATCGGTCGATGTTCTTGTATTTGTTGTTGCGTATATATTTCCGCCCCAACTTCCAGATGCACAGAAATAGATATCTAGATTGGTATTGTTTCCTGTTGCTTTATCATAATCATTTCCGTAGATACTTTTGTTTTTTATGTAAACGTTTGGTTGAGATGAACCCCACGCACTATTTAAGATACCTCCGGCTGTTAATGATATTGAGTTATATATACCACTTTCTAAAATAAATTTATATTTTCTTGGGCTATTATTACTTCCTATATTTGATGCATTACCTGCTACTACTGATCTTAAGCTTGGATAATTTCCGTTTCGTTTTAATCCACGGCCTATTTTTACATTATTATAATTTCCAAATAATACTCCGGCTGTTCTTGTTGATGATGGTGGGTTATAGACATCATTTATGGTTTGGCCATAATATAGTGTTACGTTTTCAATGTTTATGTCGCCATAGCAGTTTATTGCTGCATTAGCATTCCAAGTTACATTATATCTTGTTTGATTATGCAAACTTGTTATAGTAAATGGGTGGGTTCCATTATTAGACCAAGATCCACTCATTGTTTGATTTAGAACGATTATATTGGTGTCTCTTGTTACCATATAATAGTAATTTTTGTTTGAATCAAATTCTTCTTCTGTTCCATCATCTTTATAATAGTTTAATAATTTATAATAGGTACAGGTTGTACTTGTACAAGTTCCGCTTGTCAGGATTGTTCCATTTGTTGTATAGTAACCATTTAAGGATGTTCCGTTTGCTAGTTCTACTTGTTCAAAGTATGTTGACATATTTGCGCCTATTAAGGCTTCATCTGGTCCTTCAGATATTATTGGTCTTTCAATTGTTGAATTATCTAACTCTGTCATTCTACTATACCAACCGCTATTTCTTAGGTAGTAATAGGTTTTATTTTCATCAAAGTTTTCATTTGCGATTAATTTATAATAGGTACAAGTTTGTTCTCTATACGGATTACAAGTTGATGGTGCCGTGTCGCCCCAATCATCATAATAGCCAGATGGTATACTATCACCTCTTGTAAATTGTTCTCGGTAATAATATCCTGACATATCAACTTCACCATATATTACTTTTGTTGTTTCTAATTTATGCATTTCTTTTGCGTTTAAATTATTGATTGCTGTATTAAAATTGCTGTTAATGTATTGAACGGTTGCTTTGGTCCATTTTGCTTTTAATTCAATTTCAATTTTTTTTGGTTTATCATTTTCATATGTTACAGGTATTTTTATATATCTTTCATAATAATCTACATTAAAGATTAGTTTTGTTCCTTGATATGTTGTATACCAGCCATTAAATCCTTTATCTTTTGGTCTATCAGCAAAGGGATTATCAATTAATTCTAATAATACATAGTCATCGGTTTTATCGGTTGTTCCGTTATCATTTACAGGATGCATTTTAAAATAAATATAGGTATCTTGGCGCTCATCTATGGATACATATCCTTTTTCTTCGCCATCTATACTACTATAGGTTATTTTCATTTGCACTAAATTATTTTCGTTATAGATATTTTTATTTTCGGTTGTTGGTAAGGTTCCGTTACTATCGGTATAGTTTAAACTTTTATAGTAATAGTAATCACTTTCTAGTTCATTTACTATTACTTGGTTATTATTTATTCCACTTGGTATATAGTTTGGATCATTTTCAAACTCATTGATAATGTCACCATAGGTTTTAAAGTATGTTGTTATACCTACTACTAATATTAATAGGGTGAATATACTTAATAAAAAATGAATTTTACTTTTTGTATTTTTTAATAATTTTTTCCTCAACTATACCACCTACTATCTTTGTATTATAAGTATAACATTTTTCTTAAAAAAAAGATAGAACTTTGTCTATCTTTTCTTATAATTGTTTTCCTTTTACTACATTACTATTTGATGATACGTATTTCATAATTTTATCGACTACAGAAGAAGCAGCACTTGTGTAATTGATTGTTACTAATGCATTAGAATCTGTCGCTGCACTTGTAAACATATATATCTCACTATTTGTTATTATTGTTGAAGTACTTATTGTTATTGTTGTTCTAACTTTGTAACAGTATTGAAACATATAATTAAAATCATATGTACTTATTGTACTAAAAGTACCTAATTCAAGATTTTCTAATTGTTCACATTGACCAAACATATGGTTCATTGTTGTTACTTTTGATGTGTCAAAATTACTCAAGTTAAGTTCTGTTAAGGATGAACACATTTCAAACATACTAGCCATTTTAGTTACTTTTGATGTATCAAAACTACTTAAATCCAAACTTGTTAAGGATGAACATTTATAAAACATAGACCCCATATTTGTTACTTGTGATGTATTAAAACCACTTAAATCCAATGAAGTTATTGTTGAACAATAACTAAACATATGGTTCATCAATGTTACTTTAGATGTATCAAAATAATCATTAAATTCAATTGATTCAAGCTTAGAATAACCAAATAAATATGAGCTATCTATTGGTGCTGCTATAATGTTTTCACTAGCAATATATAAACATGTACCAATTAAATATGCATACACTTTTACATCTTGATTAGAATCATATGATATATCCCAACATTTTTTTGCATCGGTACAAGTTTCTGGTTTATTACTCATATCGCCTGTAAAAACTAATGATTTTATTTTACTTTCATAATTGCCAATGATGGAACCATAAATATTCTTCATCATTGCTAATTCTTTAGTATACACGTTTCCTTTTACTTTAATATATAAATACCCATTTATTGCACTGCTTGATTTATAATATATTGTAATTGTTTTACCTGTATTTTTATTTATAATACCCTTATATATATTATTATCTATCACATTAGTGTAATTACTATCTTTATAATATGCAATATCACTTGGTAAATTATAACCTGTTAATTCTATTGTGTACTCTGCTCTATTGTTACTCTGACTTGTATTTATTGTTATATTTACTTGCCCACTAGAATTAGTTATTGGTACCTTGTAATAATCATTTTCAACGCTTCCATTTTCTACATTTACTTTAAACGACCAATTATTACTTGTTGCAACGATATTACCCACTATTCTATTTGTAAATGATGAATATGTATAACTAATTGTAACAAATAATAAAAATAAAAAACTAAAACATAAAACTTTTTTCATTATAAAACATCCTTTCTTTCGTATAAATATACACGATTAAAAGGACCACTATCTATGATTAACCTATAGAATTGTATTCCAAAAAAGTTATTAACAAAATTATTATTTTTATATTTTTTTAGTAATACTAGTATGTATGTATTAGGTCAAACATTTTATCAACATTCCTT